>SKEO01000138.1_pt1 | contig 70496 bp, 58 predicted proteins | sample 4826801 | NCBI WGS metagenome assembly SKEO01 (sample SAMN11008807, study PRJNA524170) | human gut metagenome | biome: Human fecal sample; material: Feces; isolation source: fecal sample from pouch patient p3 | host: Homo sapiens | place: Israel: Tel-Aviv | collected 2016-02-25 | reverse complement strand
GTCACCCTTTGACGTGGTGATATGGATGACGGATGGCTGGCCGCTGTATGAATCCCGCCTGAAGGGAAAGCTGCACGTAATCAGCAAGCGATATACGCAGCGAATTGAGCGGCATAACCTGAATCTGAGGCAGCACCTGGCACGGCTGGGACGGAAGTCGCTGTCGTTCTCAAAATCGGTGGAGCTGCATGACAAAGTCATCGGGCATTATCTGAACATAAAACACTATCAATAAGTTGGAGTCATTACCGCAGCCAATTAATAAATAAAACATATAAGTTATGAATGCGGTGGCTGAATAAAGCTGTTTTTATTCATCAAGAAAATAGCCATACTGACGCCTTCAATGGATGTTGATATTCACTACAGATATTGTTCGCAGCAGACAGGATGTATTTAATATGCCAACAGTTCTCTCTCGCATGGCGATGCAACTCAAAAAAACAGCCTGGATAATTCCCGTCTTCATGGTTTCGGGATGCTCATTATCTCCGGCAATCCCGGTGATCGGCGCTTATTATCCCAGCTGGTTTTTCTGCGCCATTGCCAGCCTTATTTTGACGCTCATCACGAGGCGAGTTATTCAGCGGGCAAATATCAATCTGGCATTTGTCGGAATTATTTATACCGCCCTTTTTGCTCTCTACGCCATGCTGTTCTGGCTGGCATTTTTCTAATCTATTTGAGACGCGCTCATGGAAAGTACGCCGAAAAAAGCTCCTCGCAGTAAATTCCCTGCTCTGTTAGTGGTTGCGTTGGCGCTGGTTGCCCTTGTTTTCGTTATCTGGCGCGTAGACAGTGCGCCATCAACTAATGACGCTTACGCGTCAGCAGATACCATTGATGTGGTGCCGGAAGTCAGCGGTCGCATTGTAGAACTGGCGGTCACCGACAACCAGGCGGTGAAACAGGGCGATTTGCTGTTCCGCATCGACCCGCGCCCGTACGAAGCCAATCTGGCGAAAGCCGAAGCCTCCCTCGCGGCGCTGGATAAGCAAATTATGCTCACCCAGCGTAGCGTTGACGCGCAACAGTTTGGTGCCGACTCGGTTAATGCCACGGTAGAAAAAGCCCGTGCCGCCGCGAAACAGGCCAGCGATACGTTACGCCGTACCGAGCCGTTGCTAAAAGAAGGTTTTGTCTCAGCGGAAGACGTTGACCGTGCGAGGACCGCGCAGCGCGCCGCAGAAGCAGATCTTAATGCCGTATTGTTACAGGCGCAGTCAGCCGCCAGCACCGTCAGCGGCGTCGATGCGCTGGTGGCGCAACGTGCGGCGGTCGAAGCGGATATTGCCCTGACCAAACTGCATCTGGAAATGACGACCGTTCGCGCGCCATTTGATGGCCGGGTCATTTCCCTCAAAACCTCCGTCGGGCAATTTGCTTCTGCCATGCGCCCTATTTTTACCCTAATCGACACTCGTCACTGGTACGTGATCGCCAACTTCCGCGAAACCGATCTGAAAAATATTCGCTCAGGTACACCCGCAACGATTCGCCTGATGAGTGACAGCGGCAAAACCTTCGAGGGTAAAGTGGATTCGATTGGCTACGGCGTGCTACCGGATGACGGCGGCCTGGTGCTGGGCGGCCTGCCGAAAGTTTCTCGCTCTATTAACTGGGTCCGCGTTGCCCAGCGTTTTCCGGTCAAAATCATGGTCGATAAACCTGACCCGGAAATGTTCCGCATCGGCGCTTCGGCAGTCGCTAATCTTGAGCCGCAATAATGAGCGCGCTCAACTCCCTGCCATTACCGGTGGTCAGGCTGCTGGCGTTCTTTCATGAAGAGTTAAGCGAGCGGCGACCAGGCCGCGTGCCGCAGACCGTGCAACTCTGGGTAGGCTGCCTGCTGGTGATTCTGATCTCGATGACCTTTGAGATCCCTTTTGTGGCGTTATCGCTGGCAGTGCTGTTTTACGGTATTCAGTCGAACGCGTTTTACACCAAATTTGTCGCGATCTTGTTTGTGGTTGCCACGGTGCTGGAGATCGGCAGCCTGTTTTTGATCTACAAATGGTCATACAGCGAACCGTTGATCCGATTGGTCATCGCCGGGCCGATCCTGATGGGCTGTATGTTTTTGATGCGCACCCATCGGCTGGGACTGGTCTTTTTCGCCGTCGCCATTGTCGCCATTTACGGGCAAACCTTCCCCGCCATGCTCGACTATCCGGAAGTGGTCGTGCGCTTAACGCTGTGGTGTATCGTTGTTGGCCTTTATCCAACCTTGCTGATGACGTTAATCGGCGTGCTGTGGTTTCCCAGTCGTGCCATTACGCAAATGCATCAGGCGCTTAATGATCGGCTTGATGATGCCATTAGCCACCTGACGGACAGCCTCGCACCGCTACCCGAAACGCGGATTGAAAGAGAGGCGCTGGCGCTGCAAAAACTGAATGTCTTTTGTCTCGCGGACGATGCCAACTGGCGAACTCAAAGCGCATGGTGGCAAAGCTGCGTGGCAACGGTAACCTACATTTACTCGACGCTGAATCGCTACGATCCCACCTCTTTTGCTGATTCTCAGGCAATTATTGAATTTCGGCAAAAATTAGCCTCAGAAATCAATAAGCTGCAGCATGCCGTTGCTGAAGGTCAGTGCTGGCAAAGCGACTGGCGGATCAATGAAAGTGAAGCGATGGCGGCACGGGAATGTAACCTGGAGAATATCTGCCAGACGTTGTTACAACTGGGTCAGATGGACCCGAATACGCCGCCAACGCCCGCAGCCAAACCGCCATCAATGGCCGCCGATGCTTTTACCAATCCAGACTATATGCGCTACGCGGTAAAAACGCTGCTCGCCTGTTTGATCTGTTACACCTTTTACAGCGGCGTGGACTGGGAAGGCATTCACACCTGTATGCTGACATGCGTGATCGTCGCTAACCCAAATGTCGGTTCGTCGTACCAGAAGATGGTGCTGCGTTTTGGCGGGGCCTTTTGCGGCGCGATTCTGGCGCTGTTATTCACGCTACTGGTCATGCCCTGGCTGGACAATATTGTCGAATTGCTGTTTGTGCTGGCACCGATTTTCCTGTTGGGCGCATGGATTGCCACCAGCTCTGAACGCTCTTCTTATATCGGCACACAGATGGTGGTCACCTTCGCGCTCGCCACGCTCGAAAACGTTTATGGCCCAGTGTACGACCTGGTGGAAATTCGCGATCGCGCCCTGGGTATCATCATTGGTACCGTGGTGTCCGCGGTGATTTACACCTTTGTCTGGCCTGAAAGTGAAGCGCGCACGCTTCCGCAAAAACTGGCTGGCGCGCTGGGTATGTTAAGTAAAGTAATGCGGATCCCACGCCAGCAGGAAGTCACGGCTCTGCGCACTTATCTGCAAATTCGTATAGGTCTGCATGCGGCGTTTAATGCCTGTGAAGAGATGTGCCAACGCGTGGCGCTGGAGCGTCAACTGGACAGCGAAGAACGCGCATTACTGATTGAACGTTCGCAAACGGTTATTCGTCAGGGCCGCGATCTTCTTCACGCCTGGGATGCCACCTGGAACTCGGCGCAGGCGCTGGATAACGCACTACAGCCGGACAGAGCAGGTCAGTTTGCCGACGCCCTGGAGAAATACGCTGCCGGTCTGGCAACCGCACTCAGCCGTTCTCCTCAAATAACGCTTGAAGAGACACCCGCCTCTCAGGCCATCCTGCCCACCTTATTAAAACAGGAGCAACACGTCTGCCAGCTTTTCGCCCGCTTGCCAGACTGGACAGCCCCGGCATTAACGCCCGCCACGGAACAGGCACAAGGAGCCACGCAATGATCAATCGTCAACTTTCACGTCTGCTGTTGTGCAGCATTCTCGGCAGCACGACGCTGATTTCCGGCTGTGCCCTGGTACGTAAGGATTCTGCACCTCATCAACAGCTCAAACCGGAACAAATCAAACTGGCCGACGATATTCATCTTGCCAGCTCCGGCTGGCCGCAGGCGCAGTGGTGGAAACAACTCAATGACCCGCAGCTGGATGCGCTGATCCAACGGACGCTAAGTGGTTCACACACCCTCGCCGAAGCGAAACTGCGGGAAGAAAAAGCGCAGTCCCAGGCCGATTTGTTAGATGCCGGTTCACAGTTGCAGGTCGCAGCGTTAGGGATGCTCAACCGCCAACGCGTCTCGGCGAACGGCTTTTTAAGCCCTTATGCGATGGATGCGCCAGCACTGGGGATGGACGGGCCGTACTATACGGAAGCCACAGTCGGTTTGTTTGCCGGACTGGATCTTGATTTGTGGGGTGTGCATCGCTCAGCGGTTGCCGCCGCCATTGGCGCGCATAATGCCGCGCTGGCAGAAACCGCAGCAGTAGAGCTATCGCTGACCACGGGCGTAGCGCAGCTTTATTACAGTATGCAGGCCAGCTATCAGATGCTCGATCTGTTAGAACAAACTCGCGATGTGATTGATTACGCGGTGAAAGCGCACCAGAGTAAAGTGGCGCACGGTCTGGAAGCGCAAGTGCCTTTCCACGGCGCGCGGGCACAGATTCTGGCGGTCGATAAACAAATTGCTGCCGTCAAAGGGCAAATCACCGAAACGCGAGAATCTCTGCGTGCATTGATTGGCGCGGGAGCCAGCGATATGCCGGAGATCAAACCGGTGGCATTACCGCAAGTCCAGACCGGCATTCCGGCGACACTCTCTTATGAGTTGCTCGCCAGACGCCCGGATCTGCAAGCCATGCGCTGGTATGTTCAGGCGTCATTAGATCAGGTGGATTCCGCGCGGGCGCTGTTCTACCCAAGCTTTGATATCAAAGCGTTTTTCGGTCTGGACTCCATCCACCTGGATACCTTATTCAAAAAAACCAGTCGCCAGTTCAACTTCATCCCGGGTCTGAAATTGCCGCTGTTTGACGGTGGACGGTTGAATGCCAATCTCGAAGGTACGCGCGCCGCCAGCAACATGATGATTGAACGTTACAACCAGTCAGTACTGAACGCGGTGCGTGACGTTGCCGTCAACGGCACGCGTCTGCAAACGCTCAACGACGAACGAGAAATGCAGGCTGAACGCGTGGAAGCAACGCGCTTCACCCAGCGCGCTGCCGAGGCCGCCTATCAGCGCGGCTTAACCAGCCGCTTACAGGCCACTGAAGCCCGGTTGCCAGTACTTGCCGAAGAGATGTCATTACTGATGCTGGACAGCCGCCGGGTGATCCAAAGCATTCAGTTGATGAAATCGCTGGGCGGCGGGTATCAGGCGGCTCCCGTCGTCGAGAAAAAATAAAATGTCTGCCGCGTGATGGCTGTCACGCGGTATTTCGTTTCGTCACGTCAAAACTGACGACAGCCTGTTTTTCGTCAGAGTTTTGAATAAATAGTGCCCGTAATATCAGGGAATGACCCCAAATAAAATGTGGCATAAAAGATGCATACTGTAGTCGAGAGCGCGTATGCGTGATTTGATTAACTGGAGCGAGACCGATGAAAAAAGTCGTCACGGTTTGCCCCTATTGCGCATCAGGTTGCAAAATCAACCTGGTCGTCGATAACGGCAAAATCGTCCGGGCGGAGGCAGCGCAGGGGAAAACCAACTATGGTACCCTGTGTCTGAAGGGTTATTATGGCTGGGATTTCATTAACGATACCCAGATCCTGACCCCGCGCCTGAAAACCCCCATGATCCGTCGCCAGCGTGGCGGCAAACTCGAACCTGTTTCCTGGGATGAGGCACTGAATTACGTTGCCGAGCGCCTGAGCGCCATCAAAGAGAAGTACGGTCCGGATGCCATCCAGACGACCGGCTCCTCGCGTGGTACGGGTAACGAAACCAACTATGTAATGCAAAAATTTGCGCGCGCCGTTATTGGTACCAATAACGTTGACTGCTGCGCTCGTGTCTGACACGGCCCATCGGTTGCAGGTCTGCACCAATCGGTCGGTAATGGCGCAATGAGCAATGCTATTAACGAAATTGATAATACCGATTTAGTGTTCGTTTTCGGGTACAACCCGGCGGATTCCCACCCAATCGTAGCGAATCACGTAATTAACGCTAAACGTAACGGGGCGAAAATTATCGTCTGCGATCCGCGCAAAATTGAAACCGCGCGCATTGCTGACATGCACATTGCACTGAAAAACGGCTCGAACATCGCGCTGTTGAATGCGATGGGCCATGTCATTATTGAAGAAAATTTGTACGACAAAGCATTCGTCGCTTCCCGTACAGAAGGCTTTGAAGAGTATCGTAAAATCGTTGAAGGCTACACGCCGGAGTCGGTTGAAGATATCACCGGCGTCAGCGCCAGTGAGATTCGTCAGGCGGCACGGATGTATGCCCAGGCGAAAAGCGCCGCCATCCTGTGGGGCATGGGTGTAACCCAGTTCTACCAGGGCGTGGAAACCGTGCGTTCTCTGACCAGCCTCGCGATGCTGACCGGTAACCTCGGTAAGCCACATGCGGGTGTTAACCCGGTTCGTGGTCAGAACAACGTACAGGGTGCCTGCGATATGGGCGCGCTGCCGGATACGTATCCGGGATACCAGTACGTGAAAGATCCGGCTAACCGCGAGAAATTCGCCAAAGCCTGGGGCGTGGAAAGCCTGCCAGCGCATACCGGCTATCGCATCAGCGAGCTACCGCACCGCGCAGCGCATGGCGAAGTGCGTGCCGCGTACATTATGGGCGAAGATCCGCTGCAAACTGACGCGGAGCTGTCGGCAGTACGTAAAGCCTTTGAAGATCTGGAACTGGTTATCGTTCAGGACATCTTTATGACCAAAACCGCGTCGGCGGCGGATGTTATTTTACCGTCAACGTCGTGGGGCGAGCATGAAGGCGTGTTTACTGCGGCTGACCGTGGCTTCCAGCGTTTCTTCAAGGCGGTTGAACCGAAATGGGATCTGAAAACGGACTGGCAAATCATCAGTGAAATCGCCACCCGTATGGGTTATCCGATGCACTACAACAACACCCAGGAGATCTGGGATGAGTTGCGTCATCTGTGCCCGGATTTCTACGGTGCGACTTACGAGAAAATGGGCGAACTGGGCTTCATTCAGTGGCCTTGCCGCGATACTTCAGATGCCGATCAGGGGACTTCTTATCTGTTTAAAGAGAAGTTTGATACCCCGAACGGTCTGGCGCAGTTCTTCACCTGCGACTGGGTAGCGCCAATCGACAAACTCACCGACGAGTACCCGATGGTACTGTCAACGGTGCGTGAAGTTGGTCACTACTCTTGCCGTTCGATGACCGGTAACTGTGCGGCACTGGCGGCGCTGGCTGATGAACCTGGCTACGCACAAATCAATACCGAAGACGCCAAACGTCTGGGTATTGAAGATGAGGCATTGGTTTGGGTGCACTCGCGTAAAGGCAAAATTATCACCCGTGCGCAGGTCAGCGATCGTCCGAACAAAGGGGCGATTTACATGACCTACCAGTGGTGGATTGGTGCCTGTAACGAGCTGGTTACCGAAAACTTAAGCCCGATTACGAAAACGCCGGAGTACAAATACTGCGCCGTTCGCGTCGAGCCGATCGCCGATCAGCGCGCCGCCGAGCAGTACGTGATTGACGAGTACAACAAGTTGAAAACTCGCCTGCGCGAAGCGGCACTGGCGTAATACAGTCCTTTCTACAGCCTCCTTTCGGAGGCTGTTTTTTTATCCATTCGAACTCTTTATACTGGTTACTCCCTACCCAATCGTATTATCAAAATGAAAAAAATTATCGCATTGATGTTGTTTTTGACATTCTTTGCCCACGCCAACGACTCCGAGCCTGGCAGCCAGTATTTAAAGGCAGCAGAGGCCGGGGACCGACGCGCACAATATTTTCTTGCCGACAGCTGGTTTAGCTCCGGCGATTTGAGCAAAGCCGAATATTGGGCACAGAAAGCCGCCGACAGCGGTGATGCTGATGCCTGCGCGCTGTTGGCGCAGATCAAAATCACCAATCCGGTCAGTCTGGACTATCCACAAGCAAAAGTTCTTGCAGAGAAAGCGGCGCAAGCGGGCAGTAAAGAAGGTGAAGTAACGCTGGCGCATATTCTGGTAAATACTCAAGCGGGTAAACCGGATTATCCAAAGGCGATTTCGCTGTTAGAAAACGCCTCGGAAGATCTGGAGAACGACTCTGCCGTCGATGCCCAAATGCTGCTTGGTTTGATTTACGCCAACGGCGTGGGCATTAAGGCCGACGATGACAAGGCAACCTGGTATTTCAAACGCAGCTCTGCAATTTCCCGAACCGGTTATTCCGAGTACTGGGCGGGAATGATGTTCTTAAACGGTGAAGAAGGTTTTATCGAGAAGAACAAGCAAAAGGCGCTGCACTGGTTGAACCTGAGCTGTATGGAAGGGTTTGATACCGGGTGTGAAGAGTTTGAAAAATTAACCAACGGTTAAGATAGGCCTGATAAGACGCGGCAAGCGTCGCATCAGGCGTTGATGTCGGATGCGGCGTAAACGCCTTATCCGACCTACAAAATCACGCTAAATCAGGCTATTGCGCTGTCTGGCGTAGGCCTGATAAGACGCGGCAAGCGTCGCATCAGGCGTTGATGTCGGATGCGGCATAAACGCCTTATCCGACCTACAAAATCACGCTAAATCAGGCTATTGCGCTGTCTGGCGTAGGCCTGATAAGACGCACCAGCGTCGCATCAGGCATCCACACATTGCCGGGTGGATATCCCCGGCAATCTTCAATTATTGATCCGCAGTTTTATCAAATTTACCCAGCACTTCACGCTCATAAGCCAGCGCCTTTTTGCGGTCAAATTTGTGTTCCCACTTGGCAATCACCAGCACCGCCAGCGCATTACCCACAACGTTCAGCGCAGTACGCGCCATGTCGAGGATACGGTCAACACCGGCAATAAACGCCAGACCTTCCAGCGGAATACCTACGCTACCCAGCGTTGCCAGCAACACCACAAACGACACTCCCGGCACGCCAGCAATCCCTTTCGAGGTCACCATCAGCGTCAGCACCAGAATGATTTCCTGCCAGATGGACAGGTCAATGCCATACAGCTGAGCGATGAAAATAGCGGCAATACTTTGATACAGCGTCGAACCATCAAGGTTAAAAGAGTAACCGGTCGGCACCACGAAGCTGGTGATCGACGCCGGTGCTCCGTAGGCTTCCATCTTCTCAATAATTCGCGGCAGTACGCTTTCAGAGCTGGCAGTGGAGTACGCCAGAATCAGCTCATCTTTCAGAATACGAATCAGGATCCAGACGCTTAACCCGCACAGGCGCGCCACAATTCCCAGCACTACCAGCGCGAAGAACAGAATGGCGAAATGCACCAGCAGCACCAGTTTCGCCAGTGGCCACAGAGAAGAGAAACCAAAGTTAGCCACCGTCACCGCAATCAGCGCAAACACACCCACCGGTGCATAACGCATCACCATGTGAGTCACTTTAAACATGGTTTCAGAAATGGAGCGGAACACGGTCACCAGCGGTTCACGATGCGTCGCGGGCAGGGAGGAAAGCCCCAGGCCAAACAGCACCGAGAAGAAGATGATCGGCAGCATTTCGCCTTTCGCCATCGACGCCACAATGTTCGTCGGCACCAGCGACAAAATCGTGCCCATAATGCCGTGGGAACTGCTTTGTACCGCTTCCGTAGTGCTCTGATATTTCGAGATATCGACGGTCGCCAGCTGCGACATATCCACCCCGGCACCGGGCTGGAAGACGTTCGCCAGAGTGATCCCCAAAATGATGGCAACGGTGGTGATCACCTCGAAGTAGATAATGGTTTTCGCGCCAATACGCCCGAGCTGTTTGGCATCACCAACACCCGCGATACCCACCACCAGCGTGGAGATCACAATCGGCACAACAATCATTTTGATCAAATGGATGAAGATATCACCCGCCGGAGAGAGCAAATTGACGACCAGCCAGTCGCGGCTGTCGCTATGGTAGTGCAGGTAGCTTCCCAGGAGAATGCCCAGCACCATAGCAAACAGAATCTGCCAGGCCAGGCTGAATTTTATATTTTTCATCAGAATAACTTCCTCAATGGAGCGCCGTTCCCCGTTCAGAAACGCGAGAACGTGACATACTGCCAGGGCATGAATTGTGTTGCGTTGGTTTGTAGATTTTTTTAACGCTTATGATCAGTATCATTTGCGCGGTATGTTGCGCAACCCTTTAACAACAGAGCTTTTCGCTGCATTAATGCATAATAACGCGAGTTTATGGCAGGATTAATGAATAACCATTTGTTATGGAAAGATTTTTATTTGTTTAATCTGCAATAATACTGATTGGTGATTATTTTTGACATATGTTCATTCGATTATTTTTTATGCAGCTCAATAACATAATCTTCATCACCAGATGATTAATCTGATCTCCGCTGCAACAATTTCGCCATATTAATCGACTCGACCAGCTGTGTCCGGTTGATCCGGGGTGAGTTGAGATCCATCACTTTTTGCCATAGTTCGATGGCTTGCGCGTAATTCGCCTGCATAAACGCATCGGAAGCCAGCAGCATCAGAGCGGTGATTTCGTTAGAGTCCAGCGCGAGGGCTTTGTCGATCATTGCGCGAGTCTGGGCTGTCATATGCTGGCTGGCCTGGTAATAAAGCACCGTCGCCAGCGCCGCATACAGTTCAGCGTTCTCACCACGTAGTTGCAACGCCTGACGATACGCCAGCAGCGAATTACTGTAATCGTTTTGCCACAGATAGTACTCGCCCAGTAACGCCCACTGTTCGCTGTTTTGTGGATTAGCGCGGATTTTATCCTGTAATGCCTGAAGCTGCGCTTCCGGGGTTTGCTGGCTGGCAAACTGATGTAGCGGATCGCGCTGACGCTGATACTCCGCACGTACCGCCTGCCATTTTGGGCTTAACAGATAACTGCCGACACAGAGAAATACCATCAATATCGTGAGTGTTGTCAGCATTTTCACCGGTATTTTGGGCTGTTTCATCGCTTCGCCCTCACTCGCCAGAGGATCAGTGCCATCAGCAGTAACAACACCACTGGCAGCGCCCATAACACCAGCGTCTGACCCGTTAACGGTGGGTTATAGCGAACAAAATCTCCGTAGCGTTCGGTCATCCAGCCAATGATTTCGACTTCGTTCTTCCCCTCTGCCACCATGCTGTAAACCTGATGGCGCATACTGACTGCCACCGGCGCGTTGGATTCCAGTAAGTTTTGATTCTGGCACTGCGGACAACGTAACTGGCTGGCAATATTTAACGCCTGTTGCTGTTGTTGCGGAGTGGCGAATTGCCAGGTGTCTACAACCTGAGCGCGCGCAAAACAGGTAAATAGCAGCAGCAAAATGAGAAGCCCTTTATTCATCGCGCTTCCTCCCCCGCCATCCGCTTAACAATGCGCCCGCAATCATCAACAATCCTCCCCCCCAGATCCAGCGCACACCGCTTTGTACATACAAACGAAAAGCGTAACGATCCGCTCCGGTTTTTTCACCCATGACCGCATACCAGTCATGGATGCCGTTCCAGCAAATTGACGGTTCCATCATTTGCTGACGACGTGCTTCATAAAAACGCCGCTCCGGCGTTAATTCACCAATGCGTTGCTGATGGTCAAACAGTGCCACTATCGCTTTTTCGCTGGTGTAATTGCCTCTGGCTTGCAGATCGAGTCGCTCAAAACGGAAGGTGTATCCTGCCAGCGTCACCTGCTGACCCGGCTGTAAATTCAGGCTGATCTCCTGACGACTGACGCTGGAAACCACGATCCCCGCGGCAAATAACAGCACGCCAGCATGAGCTACCAGCGCCGGAAGCTGCACGCGTTTGCCAGAGACAAACGTCGCCAGCACAATCACCACCAGCATCAACAGACCAAACGGTAACGTCGCGCGGTTAAAATACGGCGCGCCAACGGAGAGGCGTCCCCAGCCCAGCAGACCGTAAATCATCGGATAAAGCGTTCCCACCAGCACGATCAGTAGCACTGCGCAAAACAGCAACAGCGTAGCGAGGATTAACATTTCCCGCGATAACACCGAAAAACGCACCGCCGGGCCACCGTCCCGCGCTCGCCAGCTATACAGAGCCAGAGACGCAAGGCTAATCAGTGCAAACAGGCTGAACAACGGCACGGCGCGGACGTTATCCAGTGCGAACGCATGAACCGAAACCAGAATGCCAGAACGGACAATTAAGGTGCCCAGCAGCGACAGCATCAAAGTAACTATCGCCAGCAGCAGCGACCAGTGGCGGAAAATCCCCCGCTGACGTGTCAGGGACAAACTGTGCAGCAGCGCAGTGGCAGAAAGCCAGGGTAATAAAGAGGCGTTTTCCACCGGATCCCAGAACCACCAGCCGCCCCAGCCCAGTTCGCAATAGGCCCACCAGGAACCGAGGATGATCCCCGCCGTTAATGCGCTCCAGCCAGGTAGTGCCCAGCGCCAGCAAATTCGGGCGCAGGCCGCATCAAACTCGCCGCGCAGTAAACTCCCCAGCGCCACGCTCGCCGCCACCATCAAACCGCCATAGCCGAGATAAAGCAGCGGCGGATGGAAGATAAGACCGGGATGTTGCAGCATCGGATTGAGATCGCGGCCTTCGATTGCTGGTGGAAATATCCGCACGAAGGGATCGGACCACAGCACCACAAACAGTAGCAGTGCGGCAAGCATGAGAGATAAAACGGCTAGCGTCAGCGGAAATAGCGGATCGGTTTGCTGCCGATAATGCCAGGCAAACAGCGCGCTCCAGGCGGAAAGCAGCAGCACCCAAAGCAACAGCGAACCTTCATGACCACCCCATACCGCCGCCAGTTTGAGTTCCCACGACAGCAGGCTGTAGCTATGTTGCGCGACATAAATGACCGAGAAATCGCTGATGAGAAAACAGTACGTCAGTACGCCAAAGGCGAGCAGCAGGAGCGCGAACTGCGCCAGAATGCCGATGCAAGTGAGTCGCATCATGGCAGGCCAGCGCAACCGCACTCCCGCAAAGGCCGTCAACGGGGTCAACACGTTGACCCCGAGACTTAACAACAACGCCAGAAAACCGACTTCAGGAAGGAATACGTCCAGAAACCACCTCTGTTCTGGCTTACGCCACCGTTAACTGCCCGGCGTAGAGAATGAAAAATCGCAACATCAACACGCCGACCAGGCTGGCCCCACACGCCGCCAGCACAGCAGGAATGCCGGAACTGCGATTGACCCACGGTTTGAGCAACATTGGCACAATCAGCCCCAGCCCGGCGACACCAAGCCAGAACCACCACGTCCAGAAACCGCCGCCCAATGCCGCCACCAGCGCACGCACTTTACCGTCATCGCCCAGGGCCAGTCCGACAAAAAACGCCACCAGCAGGAAGATTTCGCCCCATACCACAGGGATTTCCATCCGGTGTACAAAGTGCGCTTCCGTGGAATGCGGGTTACTGCGTTGGCGTATCGCCATGGCGATCAGCGCCACCGCCGCACCGGACGAGATGCCGGAGAAGAGGAACAACACCGGCAGGATCGGGTTATTGAGGAACGGATACGATTTCAGCGCCGATAGCAGAAAGCCGGTATAAGCCCCCAGCAGCACCGCCAGCACCAGCATCAATGTTTCCAGTCCGCGATGAACGGGCGTCAGCAGGCTCAGAACCTTTTGCACGATCCCCAGCTTCGGCAACCAGCGTTGTTGCAGGGCAAGCAAATCATGTTCAAAGATTTTCGCCAGCCACAGCACCAGCACCACCATGTAGAGCTGAAACAGCATCACCCCCATCGACATCACCGAGGTAAAACTGTAGTGGAACATCAGCTTCCAGAAGGTCCACGGTCTTGTCAGGTGGAAGACGAGGATCAACAGACCGAGGATCACCGCGCCCGGCCCGACAATCAGCGTGGTGCGCAGCAACGTACTGTCTGCACCGCCCGCCTGCGGGTAGAAGCGACGTAACAGCACGGCCAGCGTCACCAGACCGGCAGAAATACCAATCAAAAACAGGTAGATGGCAATCGGCCAGTCCCACACCAGTGATTCAAAATGAAATGCGGAAGTCTGCGTCATTGGCTCACCTCCCCGTATTTAAACGGTACGCGGTACAGCTTCGGTTTGGTTCCCAGCGCCAGCTTGTAGCGGTAAGTAGGCTTCTGGCGCAGCAGTTGCGAAATCTCACTGTTAGGATCGTCCAGATTGCCAAACGTCAGCGCCTTGGTCGGGCAAGCCTCAACGCACGCGGGCAGCTTACCGGCCTGCAAATTGGTCTTACGGCAGAAATCGCATTTGTCCGCCGTCTTCGTGACCGGATGGATAAAGCGCACGCGGTACGGACAGGCGGCGATGCAGTACTGACAACCGACGCAGAGATCCGGATTAACATCGACAATCCCACTGGCAGCATCGCGAAAAGACGCACCGGTCGGGCAGACGTCAACGCACGGCGCATGATCGCAGTGCTGGCAAGACTTACGGAAGAAGCGATATTTCACATCAGGAAATTCGCCCTGTGGCTCGCTACGAATAATTGTCAGGCGCGAGACGCCTTCCGGCACCTTGTTCACTTCCCGACAAGCATCCATACAGGCGGTACAGCCGATGCATAACGACTCGTCATGCACCATGCCGTAACGCACCCCATTGATATTCAACGTTTTCGCCACCACGCGTCCTGCGGTGCCGCTGACGGCTGCAAGCACGCCGACGCCGGTGAGAAACTGGCGACGAGACCAGGTCATGGCTGCTCCTTAAGCAACGGAACAGACGCCGGGTTAAAGTTCGGATTGGTGCGCTGATCGCTGTGGCAATCGACGCAAATCTTAATCCGTCCTTTGTCACTTAACGTCTGCATCGTATCTTGCTGTGGATGCAGGGAATGGCAGCTGGCGCACGCCACTTTGGTTGCGTGGACATCGTGCGGCCAGAACGCTTTTTGCAACTGTTCCGGCAGATGACAGGACATACAGACGCTGTTCTGCTCTCCAACCTTGTACATCGGCTCGTTAAAGCGCATCACATCTTTCACCCCTTCGCGGTGTTGCGGTGATGGCTGGCCGTGACAGTTGGTGCAGGTGACCGGCAGTTTGTTATTCGGGTTGATAACGGAAGCATGTTTGCCATGCATACCTTCGGTATCTGGCTTATGACAGTCCAGACAGGCGGCATCCGGGTTACGCTGCTGGGTAACTTCGTAGCGATCACCAGATGCCTGCGCCGCAGGGGTAGCGGTAATTCCGTTCAGGCTCCACAACAGGCCCGACGCCAGCACCCCAGCAGTTAATAACGAACGTAATACGCTCATATTCACTCCATTGTGTTTTCCGCCCCTTGCGAGGCGGAACGGGGTTATTGGCTTAACAGACCGTTTTTACGTGCCTGTTCTTCCCACTGCGGGATCACCGTTTTGATGAAGTCCTGCTTCTCGGCCTTGATTTGTTCCATGTTCAGGCCAATGGCCTGCTGGGCTTTCTCTTTGGTTGAGATATCCGGGATCTGGATTTCATGGGTGATGCCTTTGGTCGCCAGCAGGCGCGCCAGTTTGGTGCGTGCATCCGCCGCTTTATCCATCGCCGTACCGAGCATCCGTAAACCTTCTTCCGGTGCGTGCATATGAATGCCGTGGGAAGCGATCGCCAGATCCCAGCGCCACTGGGCATGACGGATATCGTCCTGAATTGGCTTCATTTCAGCTTCCGTCGCGCCTGCATCCAGCGCTGCTTTCGCTTCGAAGTGAGCGTGAACCAGTTGATCTTCAACCTTGATTTTCAGGTCGTTAATCGACTGCTTACGTTCCGCGACCACTTTTTGCAAGGCAGCTTTGTCCTGGGTATGGCAGTTCGCACAAGTCTGGGCGAAGTTATCAAACGGATTACCAATTTTATGGTCGGTGTAGAGTTTGCCTTCGGCGTTCTGCACTTTTGGCATATGGCAGTCGATACAGGTCACGTTGTTTTTACCGTGAATGCCCGCTGTCCAGGTTTCATATTCCGGGTGCTGCGCTTTCAGCATTGGCGTTTTCGACAGGGAGTTAGTCCAGTCAGAGAAGGCAATTTTGTCGTAATACTGCTCCATATTTTCGACTTTCATGCCGTCATCCCACGGGAATTTAACCGCTTTGTTTTTGCCGTCGAAGTAATACTCCACATGGCACTGACCGCAAACCATCGATTGCTGGTCGAAACGTCCGGCTTTCTCAAAAGGTTTACCAATGGCTTCCATCGCGCGAGCCGCATACGGACGGGAAAGGGTTAACTCCGGTTTGCCTTTGGCGAACTCTGGTGAGGCGGTGTTATGGCAGTCGGCACAACCTAAGTTGTTGACGATTTCCGGGCCGCCGCGCGCCCATTTTCCGTGGAAGTAGCCATCTTCGCCGTCTGTCTGGATCAGACGCGCCACATCCGGGCTTTTACAACTCCAGCATGCCATCGGTAGCGGACCATCTTCAGCGTTTTTCGGCGCACCGGTACGCAGGGTTTCACGCACATCGGTCACAGCAAAGGCATGTCCACGCGGCTTATTGTAATCGCGCGAGAAGGGATACCCCGCCCACAGGATCACCAGCCGTGGATCTTCCGCCAGGGCGTCAACACGCTCTGACTGTTCCGAGGTGGCTTTCCAGGAGAGATATTGATCGGGATGCTGCGGGGCAAAGGTTTCATTCTTCGCTTCCACAGTTACAGGTTTTGCGGGAGCTGCCGTTTGTTCAGCGTGAACAGAAGTGAAAAAGAAAAAAGGAATCAATAAGCTGAAGATACGGCGTGCGTTTATTTTTATCCTTGTCATAGGGGCTTCATCCGAATTGCGCCATTGTTGCAATGGCGGTTTTTATTGTTTTTCACGACAGTAACCGCACCTACACTGTCATGACATTGCTCGCCCCTATGTGTAACAAATAACCACACTGTGAATGTTGTCTTTAATCAATTGTAAGTGCATGTAAAATACCACTTTAGAGTTAGTCAGTATCTTCCTCTTTTTCAACAGCATGCATAACTGCATGTTCCTCAAAGAATTAATCAACTTTTGTTGGTGACCTTCAAAAATTACCCTGCCGTTTATTTGCACAATTCTACTTTTGCGTGATCTGTCGCCCAAATACTAAACAAAACTGCCAATACCCCTACATTTAACGCTTATGCCACATATTATTAACATCCTACAAGGAGAACAAAAGCATGAGCCAAATTCACAAACACACCATTCCTGCCAACATCGCAGACCGTTGCCTGATAAACCCTCAGCAGTACGAGGCGATGTATCAACAATCTATTAACGTACCTGATACCTTCTGGGGCGAACAGGGAAAAATTCTTGACTGGATCAAACCTTACCAGAAGGTGAAAAACACCTCCTTTGCCCCCGGTAATGTGTCCATTAAATGGTACGAGGACGGCACGCTGAATCTGGCGGCAAACTGCCTTGACCGCCATCTGCAAGAAAACGGCGATCGTACCGCCATCATCTGGGAAGGCGACGACGCCAGCCAGAGCAAACATATCAGCTATAAAGAGCTGCACCGCGACGTCTGCCGCTTCGCCAATACCCTGCTCGAGCTGGGCATTAAAAAAGGTGATGTGGTGGCGATTTATATGCCGATGGTGCCGGAAGCCGCGGTTGCGATGCTGGCCTGCGCCCGCATTGGCGCGGTGCATTCGGTGATTTTCGGCGGCTTCTCGCCGGAAGCCGTTGCCGGGCGCATTATTGATTCCAACTCACGACTGGTGATCACTTCCGACGAAGGTGTGCGTGCCGGGCGCAGTATTCCGCTGAAGAAAAACGTTGATGACGCGCTGAAAAACCCGAACGTCACCAGCGTAGAGCATGTGGTGGTACTGAAGCGTACTGGCGGGAAAATTGACTGGCAGGAAGGGCGCGACCTGTGGTGGCACGACCAGGTTGAGCAAGCGAGCGATCAGCACCAGGCGGAAGAGATGAACGCCGAAGATCCGCTGTTTATTCTCTACACCTCCGGTTCTACCGGTAAGCCAAAAGGTGTGCTGCATACTACCGGCGGTTATCTGGTGTACACGGCGCTGACCTTTAAATATGTCTTTGATTATCATCCGGGTGATATCTACTGGTGCACCGCCGATGTGGGCTGGGTGACCGGACACAGTTACTTGCTGTACGGCCCGCTGGCCTGCGGTGCGACCACGCTGATGTTTGAAGGCGTACCCAACTGGCCGACGCCTGCCCGTATGGCGCAGGTGGTGGACAAGCATCAGGTCAATATTCTCTATACCGCACCCACGGCGATCCGCGCGCTGATGGCGGAAGGCGATAAAGCGATCGAAGGCACCGACCGTTCGTCGCTGCGCATTCTCGGTTCCGTGGGCGAGCCAATTAACCCGGAAGCGTGGGAGTGGTACTGGAAAAAAATCGGCAACGAGAAATGTCCGGTGGTCGATACCTGGTGGCAGACCGAAACCGGCGGTTTCATGATCACCCCGCTGCCTGGCGCTACCGAGCTGAAAGCCGGTTCGGCAACACGTCCGTTCTTCGGCGTGCAACCGGCGCTGGTCGATAACGAAGGTAACCCGCTGGAGGGGGCCACCGAAGGTAGCCTGGTGATCACCGACTCCTGGCCGGGTCAGGCGCGTACGCTGTTTGGCGATCACGAACGTTTTGAACAGACCTACTTCTCCACCTTCAAAAATATGTATTTCAGCGGCGACGGCGCGCGTCGCGATGAAGATGGCTATTACTGGATCACCGGGCGTGTGGACGACGTGCTGAACGTCTCCGGTCACCGTCTGGGGACGGCAGAGATTGAGTCGGCGCTGGTGGCGCATCCGAAGATTGCCGAAGCCGCCGTAGTAGGTATTCCGCACAATATTAAAGGTCAGGCGATCTACGCCTACGTCACGCTTAATCACGGGGAGGAACCGTCACCAGAACTGTACGCAGAAGTCCGCAACTGGGTGCGTAAAGAGATTGGCCCGCTGGCGACGCCAGACGTGCTGCACTGGACCGACTCCCTGCCTAAAACCCGCTCCGGCAAAATTATGCGCCGTATTCTGCGCAAAATTGCGGCGGGCGATACCAGCAACCTGGGCGATACCTCGACGCTTGCCGATCCTGGCGTAGTCGAGAAGCTGCTTGAAGAGAAGCAGGCTATCGCGATGCCATCGTAACCCACAATTGCCCGATGCGAGTCGGTAACGGTTTGTAGGCCTGATAAGACGCGACAGCGTCGCATCAGGCATTGATTGCCGGATGCGGCGTAAACGCCTTATCCGGCCTACATTCGGCAAGGGTTACCCGAGCGTTAACCTTCTCCCATAAGGGAGCGGGAATTAAAACAATCCCTACATTACCTCTGGAGAATCTGTGATGAATGGCACTATTTATCAGCGGATAGAAGACAATGCGCATTTCAGGGAGTTAGTCGAAAAACGGCAACGGTTTGCCACCATCCTGTCGATTATTATGCTGGCAGTTTATATCGGCTTTATTTTACTGATCGCCTTCGCGCCCGGCTGGCTGGGCACGCCGCTGAATCCGAACACCAGCGTCACACGCGGTATTCCAATTGGTGTTGGAGTGATTGTGATCTCCTTTGTTCTCACCGGTATCTACATCTGGCGGGCGAACGGCGAATTCGACCGTCTTAATAATGAAGTCCTGCATGAGGTACAAGCATCATGAAAAGAGTTCTGACGGCGCTTGCCGCCACACTCCCTTTCGCAGCTAACGCCGCGGATGCTATTAGCGGGGCCGTAGAGCGCCAGCCAACGAACTGGCAGGCGATTATTATGTTCCTGATTTTCGTCGTGTTTACGCTCGGCATTACCTACTGGGCATCAAAACGCGTACGTTCTCGTAGCGACTACTACACCGCAGGCGGCAATATCACTGGCTTCCAGAACGGGCTGGCGATTGCCGGGGACTATATGTCCGCCGCCTCATTCTTGGGGATCTCCGCGCTGGTGTTTACCTCCGGCTATGACGGCTTAATTTACTCGCTGGGCTTCCTGGTGGGCTGGCCGATCATTTTGTTCCTGATTGCCGAACGTCTGCGTAACCTGGGACGCTACACCTTTGCCGATGTAGCCTCTTACCGCCTGAAACAAGGGCCGATTCGTATTCTTTCGGCCTGTGGTTCTCTGGTGGTGGTGGCGCTTTACCTTATCGCCCAGATGGTAGGCGCAGGTAAACTGATCGAGCTGCTGTTTGGCCTTAACTATCACATTGCGGTGGTGCTGATCGGTGTGCTGATGATGATGTACGTCCTGTTCGGCGGCATGCTGGCGACCACCTGGGTACAAATTATTAAAGCCGTTCTGTTGCTGTTCGGTGCCAGCTTTATGGCCTTTATGGTGATGAAACACGTCGGCTTTAGCTTCAACAATCTGTTCAGTGAAGCGATGGCGGTACACCCGAAAGGTGTCGACATCATGAAGCCGGGCGGGCTGGTGAAAGATCCGATCTCCGCGCTCTCTCTGGGTCTGGGACTGATGTTTGGTACGGCGGGCTTGCCGCACATTCTGATGCGCTTCTTTACAGTCAGCGATGCCCGCGAAGCACGTAAGAGCGTGTTCTACGCCACCGGGTTTATGGGCTACTTCTATATTCTGACCTTTATTATCGGCTTCGGCGCGATCATGCTGGTTGGTGCGAATCCGGAATATAAAGACGCGGCGGGCCATCTGATTGGTGGTAACAACATGGCGGCCGTTCACCTGGCGAATGCAGTGGGCGGCAACCTGTTCCTCGGTTTTATTTCAGCGGTTGCTTTCGCCACTATCCTCGCGGTGGTTGCGGGTCTGACGCTGGCGGGCGCATCCGCGGTTTCGCATGACTTGTACGCTAACGTCTTCAAAAAAGGCGCGACCGAACGTGAAGAGCTGCGGGTATCAAAAATCACCGTACTGATCCTCGGCGTGATTGCGATTATCCTCGGCGTGCTGTTTGAGAATCAGAACATCGCCTTTATGGTGGGGCTGGCGTTTGCCATCGCGGCGAGCTGTAACTTCCCGATCATTCTGCTTTCTATGTACTGGTCGAAACTGACCACGCGTGGCGCGATGATGGGTGGCTGGCTGGGGCTGATTACCGCAGTAGTACTGATGATCCTCGGCCCGACGATTTGGGTACAGATCCTTGGTCACGAAAAAGCCATCTTCCCGTATGAATACCCGGCGCTGTTCTCTATCACCGTGGCATTCCTCGGCATCTGGTTCTTCTCGGCAACCGATAACTCAGCGGAAGGGGCGCGCGAGCGTGAACTGTTCCGCGCGCAGTTTATCCGCTCCCAGACCGGCTTTGGCGTTGAGCAAGGCCGCGCACATTAATCTCTCCCCTTCCCCGGTCGCCTGACCGGGGAATACTCTTCCTCTCCAGCATGCATCACCTTTTCCCAAAATATTAAACAAATAAACTCATTAAAAAATGAGCGATTTTTGACAGTCGTAGAAAATGATAATGCAGAGAATATGCCTTTTCTTTCTTGTTAATTATAAGGATATTTTATGCGCTATAATGGTTTAAATAATATGTTTTTCTCTCTTTGCCAGATTAACGATAACCACTCTTTCACAAGTTCATCACATACAAAGAAAACAAAATCATATAATTACAGCAAACATCATAAAAACACGTTAATTGACAATAAAGCCCTCTCTCTTTTCAAGATGGATGATCATGAAAAAGTGATAGGTTTGATTCAGAAAATGAAAAGAATTTATGATAGTTTACCATCAGGAAAAATCACGAAGGAAACGGACAGGAAAATACATAAACATTTTATAGATATAGCTTTATATGCAAATAATAAATGTGACGATAGAATTACGAGAAGAGTTTACCTTAGTAAAGAAAAGGAAGTATCCATTAAGGTGGTATATTTTATAAATAATGTCGCCGTCCATAATAATACTATCGAAATTCCACAGACAGTAAATGGTGGTTACGATTTTTCACACCTTAGCCTGAAAGGTATCGTGATTAAAGATGAAGATTTATCCAATTCGAATTTTGCAGATTGCAGACTACAAAACGCTATTTTCCAGGACTGTAATATGTATAAAACGAATTTTTATTACGCCATAATGGAAAAAATACTTTTTGGTAATTGTATTCTCGATGACTCAAATTTCGCTCAGATAAAAATGGCCGACGGAACTCTAAATGCATGCTCCGCTATGCATGTTCAATTCTACAATGCAGCAATGAATAGAGCCAATATTAAAAATACCTTTCTTGACTATTCAAATTTTTATATGGCGTACATGGCTGAGGTAAATCTTTATAAAGTAATAGCGCCATATGTTAATTTATTTAAAGCCGACCTTAGTTTCTCTAAACTCGATTTAATTAACTTTGAACATGCTGATCTGTCTCGCGTCAATCTGAACAAAGCAATCCTCCAGAATATAAACTTAATTGATAGCAAACTCTTTTGTACGTGGCTGACAAATACATTCCTCGAAATGGTTATATGTACCGGCTCTAATATAGCTAATGTTAATTTTAATAATGCCAATTTAAGCAACTGCCATTTCAACTGTTCTATTTTAACAAAAGCCTGTATGTTTAATACCCGTCTCTATCGGGTTAATTTTGATGAGGCTTGCGTCCAGGGAATGGGCATTTCCATTCTCCGTGGGGAGGAAAATATCCCCATTGATAGTGATACCCTGGTAACACTACAGAAATTCTTTGAAGAAGATTGTACCTCTCATACTGGCATGTCACAAACTGAGGATAATATTAATGCAGTCGCTATGAAGATTACTGCAGATATTATGCAACACGCAGATTGAGGTTAAGTCGAAGAACAGCCAATGAATTGACTTTACAAGAGAGATAACTTATTTGTTTTAGAATCATGAATGTTAGCCCGAGCTAACCTGTTAAAGGTGCAAAAGATTGCACCTTTTTCAGATTACCTCGGGCCTGGTTACGTCGCTTTCGGCTTACTGATTTTCCTCAATTAGCAACGCTTCAAGCAAATCGAGATCGTGCAGTAATTTTTGCAGCGTTTCGTTGCTGATCTCCCGCGTGGCGCGCAGGTGGTAAAGTTCAGCACGTTCAGAACGCAATGCCGCCAGACGGAAGCGACGCTCAAGGTTCTCTTCCTGCACGGAACTTTCAACGTCGTTACGTCCATCGGCGCGACGACGCAGGTTACCAATGACGCGAGAACTGACCTCCGTAAGCAGCTGGTTATCGATATTCTCTTCGGTATCCGCCGCCAGACGCTCCTCCATTTTCTGGATCGCCACAATCGCCACTTCTGCCGTTGCCGCTCGCGCAATACGTTCCTCTTTCAATTGTTGCGAATGATCCGCGACTTCAATGTGTTGTAGCAGAATAGGCAACATCACCACGCCGACAAACAGCGAGAAGAGAATGACGCCAGCCGCCAGGAACACCAGCTCATAGCGCGCCGGGAAGACGTTACCATCCGGCAAGAGCAGCGGGATAGAGAGCACACCGGCCAGAGTGATCGCCCCACGCACCCCGGCGAAAGACGCGATCAGGATTTCTCGTGTGGTCCACGAACCAAACTCCATCGGCTTCTTCTTCAGGAAGCGGTTGCTGAACTTTTTCATCGTCCACAGCCAGCCGAAACGGACCAGCATCAGCGCCGCATATATCAGAATAATATCGGTAAACAGCATCCAGATTTCGACGTTAGGGTCGATTTCTGCCGCCATCAGCGACGTCTCCAGAATACCCGGCAGCTGCAGACCTAACAGCAGGAACACCATGCCGTTAAAGACAAATTCCAGCATCGCCCAGGTGCTGTTTGCGCGCAGGCGCATTGCCAGCGGCGCACGGCGCATCACACCGGAGCGGGTGATGGTCATCCCGGCGGCAACCGCAGCGAGGATGCCCGAAACGCCAATATGTTCGGCAATCAGATAAGAAGCGAATGGCAGCAAGAACAGCAGAACAATCTGCGTCGCGGGTTCATCACCGCCCCAGCGGCTGAGGAATCGCAGCGAGCGACCATACAGCCAGCTCACCACAAAACCGGCAAGAATACCGCCAATGGCTACTTTCATAAATTCGACCGTCGCACCGCCGACGGTGAAGATCATCGTCCCCATCGCCACTGCCACGGCAAACTTCAACGACACCAGGCCGGAAGCGTCATTCATCAACGCTTCGCCCTGCAAAATGCCCATGATTTTTTTCGGGATGCGCCCTTCGCCAACAATCCCGGAGAGCGCCACAGCATCGGTCGGAGAAAGTACCGCCGCCAGCGCAAAGGCGGGGATCAGCGGAATGCCCGGCACCACCCAGTAAATAAGGAAGCCAATGCCGACCACGGTGACCACCACCAGCGCCAGCGCGAGGCCGAAAATCTCTCGACCATGTTCGAGAAATTCACGGGTCGGCGTTTTCCAGCCATCAGCGAACAGCAACGGCGGGATAAACAAGACTAAAAAGAGTTCAGGATCAAACTCCACATGCAAACCAAACGTCGGCCACGCCAGTAGCGCACCGATGGCGATTTGCATAAGCGGAAGCGGGATCTGAAAGGGCATGACACGAGTGACCACCCCGGACAGCGAGACCACGAGGGTCATTATCAGTATGGTGAAGAAGATTTCCATGCGTTCCCTGTTTGCGATGTTTTTTATGATCTGAGAAAGACGTTATGCCTGAATTCTCATTTTTTCAGAATATCGCAAAAGCTCACACAATGTGCGGAGAAAATAAAAACGGGCAGCCATTGCCACCCGTTTTCAGAATCCGATGAAAGATTAGATAGCCCAGCCACCCGCATAGAAGGTCACCAGCGCCACGGCGATAACGACCGTACCGATGTTCAACTTGCGCCATTCGCCGGAAACCAGACGACCAATCACCAGAGTCGCGAAGCCGATCATGATGCCTGTTACGATGTTACAGGTCAGCACGATGAATACCGCCGTAACCAGACCCGCCATCGCATCAACAAAATCAGCAAAGTCGATTTTCGCCACGTTGCTCAGCATCAGCAGGCCAACGTACATCAGCGCCGGAGCCGTTGCATACCCCGGAACGAGGTAAGAGAGCGGAGAGAGGAACAGAATCAGCAGGAACAGCACGCCAACGGTGATAGCCGTCAAACCGGTTTTACCGCCCGCCGCCGTACCCGCCGCAGACTCGATGTATACCGCTGCCGGAGCTGCACCCACCAGGCCAGAGAAAACGCTGCTCATGGAGTCAGTGGTCAGTGCTTTCCCACCGTCGATAATTTGCCCATCTTTATCCAGCAGGTTCGCCTGGCCGGCGACGGCACGGATAGTTCCGGTGGCATCAAATACTGCCGTCATTACCAGCGCCAGAACGCTTGGCAGGACTACAGGATTCAGCGCGCCCATAATGTCCAGGCTGCCAATCAGTGAGTTGCCGTTTTCATCGCTCAATGAAGGCATGGCGAAAACGCCGGAGAAATGGACGTTAGGATCGAAGATCAAACCGACAATTGAGATACCGATAATGGTCAGCAGAATGCCACCAGGGACTTTCAGTTTTTCCAGGCCGATGATCACCGCCAGACCTACCAGTGACATAATCACCGGGAAGGTCGCGAAATCACCCAGCGCAACGGGCAGACCATCAAGCGGGTTTTTAATCACCAGACCGACACCGTTAGCGGCAATGAGCAGCAGGAACAGACCGATACCAATCCCCGTGCCGTGCGCCACACCGTGCGGCAAGTTGCGCAAAATCCAGCTACGGATACCCGTGGCAGAAATTACCGTAAACAGCACACCCATCAGGAACACGGCACCCAGCGCGACAGGTACGCTAATATGTTGCCCCAGCACCAGGCTGAATGCGGTAAATGCCGTCAGGGAGATGGCGCAACCAATCGCCAACGGCAGATTAGCCCACAGACCCATCACGATAGAACCGAGTCCGGCAACCAGACAGGTTGCAACGAAAACTGCCGCAGGCGGGAAGCCTGCTTTACCCAACATACCTGGAACGACGATGACCGAGTAGACCATCGCCAGAAACGTTGTTAACCCGGCAACCACTTCCTGACGGACAGTGCTTCCACGTTGTGAAATTTTAAACCAGGCGTCGAGTGAACCGCCGGTACGCGCTGATGGCGTAGACATAAGAAAACATCCCCTGAGAGTTTAATTTTCGTCAAGATGCGTGGCGGACAATCCCCTGCCAGCGAAACGTTATCTTCCTGCTCCAGGTTTGCGACAATTTGCTGCGTCGCAAAAAAGCAAACGTTTAGCTCCGCGCATACAAAACGGGTGGTAAAAAAAGCAAACGATTATCCGGCGATCATAGCGGCTTTTTCAACCGAAGTTTGCTGCTTTTTTCTCTTTTATTGTCTTGACGATGAAAAACCAGGCAATTGATGCGCAAACGTTATCGTCGGTGCGCAAGATTGCAGCGTTATCGAGCCGTATACCGTTCAGGATTGCGATAAAAAATCGTCTGAGATGACAAAAATATTGCGGTTAAAAAGTATACTTTTACACTGGCGAAGAAACGTCGGTGACATACAATTAAAGCATCAACACCAACCGGAACCTCCACCACGTGCTCGAATGAGGTGTGTTGACGTCGGGGGAAACCCTCCTGTGTACCAGCGGGATAGAGAGAAAGACAAAGACCGGAAAACAAACTAAAGCGCCCTTGTGGCGCTTTAGTTTTGTTCATCTTCCAGCAAGCGTGCGCCGGTACCTTCTTCTCCTAAGCGGTCGCCCGGGTTACGCAACGGGCAATCACTGCGCGAAAGGCAGCCACAACCAATACATCCGTCCAGTTCGTCACGCAGCGCCACTAAGGTATGAATGCGCCGATCCAACTCTTCTCGCCATTGGGACGAAAGCTGTTTCCACTCTTTCGCACTTAACGTATGCCCTTCGGGCAACACGCCAAACGCTTCACCAATGGTCGCCAGCGGAATGCCAATACGCTGAGCAATTTTGATAATTGCAACATATCGCAACACATCACGTTTATATCGCCGCTGATTGCCGCTGTTACGGATACTGGTAATCAACCCTTTACTTTCATAGAAATGCAGCGCCGATACCGCCACACCGCTGCGTTTCGCCACTTCGCCGGGGGTTAGCAGCGCTTTAATGCGGGGTAATTTCTTTTCCATAAATCGCTTTACCTCAAGTTAACTTGAGGAATTATACTCCCCAACAGATGAATTAACGAACTGAACACTGAAAAGAGGCAGATTTATGTCCCATCAGAAAATTATTCAGGATCTTATCGCATGGATTGACGAGCATATTGACCAGCCGCTTAACATTGATGTAGTCGCAAAAAAATCAGGCTATTCAAAGTGGTACTTGCAACGAATGTTCCGCACGGTGACGCATCAGACGCTTGGCGATTACATTCGCCAACGTCGCCTGTTACTGGCCGCCGTTGAGTTGCGCACCACCGAGCGTCCGATTTTTGATATCGCAATGGACCTGGGTTATGTCTCGCAGCAGACCTTCTCCCGCGTTTTCCGTCGGCAGTTTGATCGCACTCCCAGCGATTATCGCCACCGCCTGTAGTTTTATTGCCCGCGCGTTAACTCCCGCGCGGGTAATTGCTCCATCCATTGCATAAACACCTGCGGCGGCATCGCCTTCGCAAAAAACCATCCCTGGCAATAGCGCACGCCGCGTTTGCGCAGCCAGTTAACCTGCTCCTCAGTTTCGACGCCTTCAGCGATCGTTTTTAACCCCAGGCTGTGCGCCAGCTCGATGATGTGTTCCGCAATCAAATGACTGGTTTTGTGGGTGGTCAGCGTTTCAACAAACGATTTATCGATTTTCAAAATATCGACATTCAATGATTTAAGGTTATGCAAGTTAGAGTAGCCAATACCAAAATCATCAATTGCCACTTCGTAACCAGCCTGGCGGAAAGCCAGAATAATCGGCGTCATTTTTTCGACATCAAGAAATGCATGCTCAGTCACTTCAAATTTAATTTGCTGCGGACGCACCGCGTATTGCTCTGTTTTCTGATTGATTCGCGCTATCAACCGTGACGTATGAAAATCAGAGGCCGACAGGTTAATAGAAACATAGCGATCGGCATGTGTTGCCAGGCACGCGCCCAGATCGCGGAAGACATTATCAATAACATAATCAGTTATCTGTTCTATCATCCCCTCCTTTTCTGCCAGCGGAATAAACTCTGCCGGATTCATTATTTGCCCCTGCTCACCAGGCCAACGTAACAACGCTTCAGCGCCGATACATTTTTCTGTTTTGATATCGATTATTGGCTGGTAATAAAGACAAAGTTGATGTTTTTCGAGGGCGCGTTGCAATTTACGTTTGGGAGATAAATAGTTTTGTCGAATACGTAGCCAGAGTAATAGCAGAACAAGACTCCCCAAAATACCGGCGGGCAACGCAAAAATAAGATGATTATAAAAATGGGTTATAAGACGTTGATATGAAGTCGCAACAATGGCTGCAATTGGGCGTTTTGTCGAATAAACTGTCGCATATAAATAGCCATTTCTTTGTACGGTTAAATCCTTCAAATGAATCAGCGGAGAAAACGTTGCTGCCGAGGCCTCTTTGCTTAACGAGAAAAAGGTTTTCGTCACCGTATCATACACACCACATTGCAATGTCGGGTCATCAGACATCACTTCACTCCAGAAGAGAGGGTTGATAACCGCCACATAATTTCCCCGCTGCATATAGGTCATTTTATAGCCAGAGAAAAAAGGCGTATCGCGGTAATAATAGATAGAAACGTTAGGTTCACGCTTATAATCGGCCGGTGCAATCGTATAGCCGTTTACAGGCGCTATCAGCGATGAGCATAAAAAATGGTTATCACGGGCATAGATCAATTCATTAATATAAAGATAGCCACGAATAATATTCAACATTCGCTTTTGATGGGCTGGAGTGCAAACTTGCCCCTGATAGCGTTCAGCTGCATCGCTCACTAAATCTGCCTGGCGAATGACCAGCTCGGATTTATCCAGTGCCAGTTGAGCAAAGGTTCGGAGCTGATTATTCACTTCTGATTTTGCCCAAAGGAAGGCAATCCATAGCGAAAGAATGATGGGAAAGAGAACTAAAAAGATAATGCCCGGCAACGCCAGTAATTGGTGTCGTGCACGATGACTCATTGCTATCAATTTCCTGCCTGTTTATACCCGGCCATTGCAAGGTGAAAACCCTGGGTACCGACGTCTTTAGATAAATCTTACGGTATAAATAGCACTTTTGCCTGATTTGAAATTGATACCTTTCTAATCGTCACCTGGATGAAAATAATTCATTGATATTCAAAATTAATTTCCTACAGGAATGCAGAGGCGGCGGGAAGATATGCCCTTAATGCCACTGAAAAACCACATAATCTGTACAGCAATAAAAGTCACGGCCTAATATGGCTAACAAACAATCAATTGTGATATAGTTCACAAAATTAATGAAACAAACAGAGTGTTTCATTTTTGTGTTCTGCAAGCCCCGCGATAGCCAGAGTGTACCACGCCTCCCGTGAACAACGCCGCGCTGTCCAGGGCATCGGCTCTTTTCAGAGGAATTGTTTGATGGCTACCCTCACCACTGGCGTGGTTCTTCTTCGCTGGCAACTTCTTAGTGCCGTAATGATGTTTCTGGCCAGCACACTCAACATCCGTTTTCGTCGGTCTGATTATGTCGGGCTTGCGGTGATCAGCAGCGGTCTGGGCGTTGTTTCCGCCTGTTGGTTCGCAATGGGGTTGCTTGGCATCACAATGGCGGACATCACCGCTATCTGGCACAACATCGAGTCGGTGATGATAGAAGAGATGAATCAGACACCGCCACAATGGCCAATGATTTTGACCTGATACGTAGAAGCCTCCATAACGGAGGCTTCTTTTTTATGGCTGGCAGATGCTTTAATCATCCACCTTAAAACAATATAACCTATTGTTTTAATGACAAATCAAAACGGTAGTTCACATAAAGTAGCGAGCAAGCCATTCAACCTATTGAAAGTATTGGTTTTTATCATAAAGCAAGCCAAAACTGTTAAGTTAAGCCCAATATTGTCAACTTTCTGGGCAGGTACTGTGGGAGTATTAGCCGCCAAGCGTAAAGAAAGAATCTTGACACTTTCAGCGACAGCACCTGATCAACTCAGGCGGCTCCAACACCCAAAATAAAAAAAGGCGGGTATTGGAAGGCTGGTATTGGAAGGCTGGTTGTTTCTACCAAACATTGAATCGCATTTTAGCAAGATCTCGGCGAAATAAAATCCATTTCCCGCTCTTGCCATCAACTCTATGTCAAACCTTGGTATTTACACCTGATTTCAAGCCATCACCGGCTAAGAGCTCCTTAGACCAAGGCTCCATCTAGAAGGTAACCGGCCCATTTGAGGTTTGAGATAGAGTTACCTCAAATTACGCACAATTACGCGTCACATGCGTAATTACGCAAACCATGCGTAACTACGCGTAATTCGCTAGTAAACCCAGTTGTTGTGCGCCAAGGGCATTCGGTTCAGTAAGTCTCGGCGTTCCCGCCAATCGGGAAGTAGCTTGTCCATATACCCCTTGAAGCGTTCATTGTGATTACGCTCAAGCAAGTGTACCAACTCATGCACCAGGATATACTCCAAACACGCCGGTGGCTTTTTCGCGAGCTCTAAATTCAGCCAAATTCGCTTTGCCTGAGTGTTGCAGCTGCCCCATTTGGTCTTCATCCTCTTAACCCCCCAGTCGGCAGCGGCCACACCCATCTTGCGTTCCCACACGGGCAACAATTCAGCGATTCGCGCTTTAAGTACGTCCCGGTAATACGAACTCAGTACCAAAGCCCTGTTTTCCAAAGTTGCCGTGCTATTTACACACAAGTGCAATCGCCCACGGCCTAGCTTGATTTCATGCTTACCAGCACGCTCGACCACATTCAATCGATAGCGTTTTCCCCACAGATAGTGACACTCACCACTGACCATTTCTCGATCAGATTGGCGAGGTTGTTTGGCAAAATCACTCTGCTGCTTCTTGATCCAGGGAATACGACCAATCACCGCCATGCGCACAGCGGTATCGGTCATGGCTTCGGGCGCAGACACACGTACACGGCCATCGGGTGGCAGTACACTGATATGCAGGTTTTTGATTGCCTTGCGATTCAACTGCATTGCAATCGAACCTATTTCAATCATCACCATCATTGATACTCTTTCTGCGCTTTGGCCAACTCCATTACGCCTTGGATATCCACATCATAACCAGCTGTCTCTTCTCGAACAGCATTGGCAATTTCTCGTTCCTTAAAGCGATCTCCCACCCAATCCGCTTTTTTGGTATAACGAATGGCACTATCTATTTTGGTAGCCAGCAATTCATCTTGACCAAAATTATCGTAAAACGCGCGTTTTGGGTTGGAGTCCATCGATGGCGGATAGTTAGCCGCAGTCTGCTCCGGGCGTATAACCTTACGAGATAGCTCGCGGATTTTTTCCAGATACTCTTGATATTCAATCGCTTTTTGGCGACGAAGCTCAATCAGCTCATCCAATAACACCGACATTTGCTCGTAATACTTAGGGTTAACCGGGTTTTCATCAACGATAGTTTTACGCACGTTATTTTCGATGGTTTCGGCCATGGCTTCCTGATTCTTACGAATACTTTCAGGCAAAGCCTCCACGGCATCAGCGCCTTTTTCAACGATAAGTTCAATTAGCCCCAGCTCTTCAAAATCCATCAGCACTTCGCTGTCATCCGCACGAATATACATATCTAACAAGTGGCGCATGGCAGGCTCAAAGCGTTTCATTTCTACCAAATCGCCACTGGCCAGTTTTACTTCGTCACGGACTTTTTCAAAATGAGCAACTTCTGCTCTTATCAAGTCTACATCTTGCGCAGAATAGCCTGCATCAGGCATTTCATTGGCGATATTGGCGAACGCACGCAGCAGTTTGGCAACGTTCTGATAAAGCGTTAAACGCAGTGCCTCTTTCTCAGTAAGCTCGTCTTGGTTCAGACCTGACTTACCACAAAAGTAATGAATGTAGTCTTCCGTATTGCGTGGCGCTTTTACCGGCTCACACAAGGCACGCACCATTTCCAGCGCATTATCCAAATCGAGCTTGGCTTGCTCTAAACGATCTTTCAGCAGCCCTGCAACGTCTTCCTTGTCATAACCATCAAATGCGCCTTGAGTATAATCAGAAATCGCTTTATCCAACGATCGAAACAGATCTTTGTAATCAATGATGTAACCGTATTCTTTATCATCGCCATCCAAGCGGTTCACGCGGCAAATGGCCTGAAACAGATTGTGATCAGCCATCTGTTTGTCGATATACAAATAGGTAGCCGAAGGGGCGTCGAAGCCAGTCAGCAATTTATCGACCACGATGAGCAAACGCATTTGTCCTGGTTCATCAATAAATTGCTTTTTAACTTCTTTTTCAAACTCTTCAACCCGGTTTGCAGCCTTGTCTTCCGGTTGCTCGAAGTAATCCGCAAGCATTTTGCGGTAAATATCGTATTTAAAGAGCTTTTCCGTTAAACCTTCACCGGTTTCTTCACCTTTAATACCTGCAGCAGTCGGCTGAAAACTGGTGACAATAGCAACCTTACCGGCTAAATCCGTTTGGCTGAACATCTCATAGGCTTTACAAGCCTGATAAACGCTAGAACAGACCAACATGGCATTACCATAACCATCCATCAGGCGTGGTTTGGTATCCATATCCAGCAAAATATCATTCACAATCTGCTGCAAACGCGATTTACTGGACAGCACCTTTTGCATGGTGCCCCATTTCTGTTTCAACTGGGTTTTCGCTAATCGAGATAGACCGCGAGTTTTGGCCTCAAACCATTCATCGACCTTTTTCTGCGAAGTGACGTTTTGGTCAATGTCACGTGCTTCGTAACGCAAATCGAGCACCACGCCATCGGCCACGGCTTCATCAAACTTATAGGTGTGAATGTAAGGGCCAAATACCTCAACCGATTTTTTCTTGTCTTTCTTCATCAGCGGCGTGCCAGTGAAGCCGACAAACATGGCTTCTGGCAGGATGGATTTCATCGCCTCGTGCAACTTGCCCGATTGAGTGCGGTGACACTCGTCCACAAACACAAACAAATCACCTTTGGCTTTAAAGTCCGATGGCAGAGACTTCTTTAACTCGGCAATAAACTCATCCGTCGCGGCATCGTTTTCCGAATCAGACTGCCGACCAAATTTATGGACTAAAGAGCAAACCAACCAAGGGTTGGGTTGATTAAGCGTCGCCACCAAATCGGCACCGCTTTTGGTGCGATAAATATCTTCCTCAACACCGGTGAACACTTTTTCAATCTGTTCGTCCAGCTCAGTACGGTCAGTCACTATCAGCACACGGGCGTCTTTGACATTTTCACGTATCCATTTGGCCAGCCAAACCATGGTCAGGCTTTTGCCAGAACCTTGCGTGTGCCAAATAATGCCGCCTTCACGCCTTGCAATATGACGTTTTGCCGCTTCAATACCAAAGAACTGATTGTGACGACAGGTCTTTTTTATACCGGCATCGAAAACGATAAAATCGTGGATGATCTGTAAAAAACGCGCTTTATTGCATACGCGGCTCAGGTGAAAGTCGAGCTTATGGCTATACCCGTTCTCTATCTCTTCTTTCCATTCAAGATAATGCTTCTCCGGTGTTTCAATGGTGCCATATCGCAAGCCTTGCGTATCATTACCCGCCATCACCAATTGCATGGTGGTAAAGAAGTTACGAACAAAATCTTTCTTCTGATTATCGAGGTTCTGCCGAATACCTTCGGAAACCGACACAGAAGAGCGTTTCAGCTCAATCACACCGAGTGCGATACCATTGACATACAGCACAATATCTGGACGCTTTTTGTTTTCACCCTTGATAGAGACTTCTTCGGCAATGGCAAAATCGTTCGCCTCAGGGTTCTTCCAGTCAATCAACCAAACGGTTTCGTTGAGATGGCCAGCACCTTCTTTGTCTTTCACGCCGTAACGCAGCAGGCGATAAACCTCTTTGTTGGCGTAATAGAGCTTTTTACCTTCACCCAGTGCTGCTGCTGTATCCAATTGGCGAATGGCACGATTGATCAACGCCTCGCTGACACCGCGTTTTTTTAGCCAATTAACGAGGATATCCACTTCAATATTTTTATTATTAGCGCGATCCTGCCAATCGCCTAAATAGCGATAGCCTAAGTCAGTTTGAAAAAACTGAACAATACGATTTTGGGTAGCGCGCTCACGCTGGCCAACGTTACTCATGAGGCTTCCTTAAATTCATAAAGTTAAATGCTGACCTAAATACGCCACATATATCCGCTTATTTGATGCATCAGCATAAAAATGCAGGCGGCAACCGTCAGGTAGTTTTACATGATTCTCGCAATAGACCTGTCGCCCATCATCTAACCAAAACATGCGCTCTTTCTTCTTTTTGGGATCATTATTTACACTGTCCGATTCACCGCTAACTTCAGCCGCTAGGCCCAAGTCTCTTAAATACTCATGGCGATATTCAACATACTCACCTGCTAGCCATTTATCACTAAATGACTCCAGCACATTTAGCGCATCACGCGCCTTGAGCAAGACATCTTGCCTAGCAGACCAACCTTGCAGACTTGTACCAATTTGATTTGGCAACAAAGTGAGATGAGGAAACAAATCCGCTCTTTGCAACCAGATATCCTTAGCGGAACTTAACAACGCATTACGGCGCTGTTTGAGCGCATCACCATGCACACCCAAGCTCTCAGAATCACTCAGATTTAAAAGCGTTTCATCCCTTTGTTCTGGTGTTGCATCAATCTCGAAAATCCATGCTTTAATATGGCTATTTACCCAAGCAGCCAAAGCCGTGAAACTGGCAAGAAACGTGTCAAAATAAAACGCGGCTAATAGCACAGGCTTACCTGAATCTTCTCCTGGCAAGCCAACTTCTAATACATCACCAACACTTTCAATATCCACGGTTTCAAAGAGCGGCTGTTTCGTTTCGAGGGATTTAAGAAACCGGCACCAATCCGCTAGCTCCGCAACCTTGTTTGCTGAAGCAAACCAATCGCGCACAAAGTATCCGTTAGCCAGTTCCAACCCCATTAGTGACTTATCTTGATCTTCATCGACCAGCAAGATTTTTAGACCAGAAGCTCGACAAACTTTAAGCACGGTAAAGAAAGCCAATAATCCATTATCTGCATCCTCTTTGCTGGCAAACGGCAAAGAGTGATGGTTCAACACAATTCCATTGCTCATAACAGCTGATCTAGCTCCTTATCCCATTGGTCAAAGAAGCCATCCGGCCAGCAGTCTATTCGACCCTCATCATCAATATTGGGGTACATCACTTCCGAAGCATGAATAGAGTTATGAACATCTCGCTGCAAAAAAAAGACTTTTACATCGTCAGCCGCAACTACTTTCTGCTTCACCGCAACCCGAATACCGTTGAGAAAATGGTCAGAATGAGATTCAACGATTAGTTGCACGCCATTATTGGCAGCAATGGCACATAGTTTACCCATTAATGACTGCCCAGCGGGGTGCAAGTGTGACTCTGGGTTTTCAATAATCAGCAGATCACCTTTTGCGGCACTTAAAATACTGGTCACGACAGGTAGTACGTAACTTAGGCCAAAGCCAACATTCTGTGGCTTAAACTCTTCGGTCGTTTCCTTACCTTGGTTGAAAGAGTAACTCAGGCTCGCCGAATTGAACTGAGGCTGCGCCACCGCATTAATTTTTAGCCCGGGTGTAATATCCGACATCCAAGCTTCAATGTTGGCAAGAAGTGTCCCTGAAACTGCCATTGGATGACGTAAGGCATCTATTTCCAAGTCTTTTGCCCTATTTACTGCGATAAAGTGAACCGCAAACTCACCATGATGACCAAGCGACTTTAAATCACGAATATGAAACTCAGACAACTGGTGATGGCTTTGCGGGCCTAATCTGTCGGCACATAAGTACTGAAAATTAGAATTGAATAAACTCAAGGATTCAGAATCACCGTCAATACCCGACTTGCGAAGTGGCAACAGATCCGAGTCGTGTTGATAGTCAAACTCAAAGCGTGCTGGCTGTTCTTTCTCGCGCCATTTAACGGTGAAAATAATCTCTTCTTGTTCACTAAAACTGGAGAGCGCGTCTTTACCCGTACCGATATTGACGTAATCACCATTTAACAGCAGCCCCTTGGTTTTGAGGGTATTGCGTTCGTAAGACTGCCTTAAAAGCAACAAGCTCTGCACAAGCGTCGATTTTCCCATGCCATTAAGGCCTGAAAATAAATTCAGATTACCCAGAGGAAAGCTAGCATTTAACAAGGTTTTAAAGTTCTGAATATTAATAAACTCAATCATTCAGCACCTCCTTAATCAGCGCATTAACCTTTTCGTAGCGTCGTTCAACATGGTCTTTTTTCTGCGTCGAATAAGTAATGGCATTGAAGAACTCGCCGTCTTTAAGTAGTGCTCGCGCCTTTTCCAGAAAGACGCTTTGCTCATTCAAAAGGCGATTGAATTCCGTGTCCGTGAGTTTGGCCAGCGCGACCATCCACACTTCGTACAAAGTAGAGTTCTTTGAGCGTTTGCGAGAATTTGAAGATGGATCTTTCTCAAATCCGGATTTTCCCAAAAGTTGATAACAGCGCTCTATCGCAGTTGAATACCTAGTTTTAAACTCTGAGCGGTAGGCATCATCGCCTTTCTTGATATCTTCCATCGCTTTATCTAAAAACGAGGCAATTTCCTTTTTATTTTTAGGGTCAAGATAGTCAAAGCGATAGAATGCCCAGAATCGCAATACCAGCTCCTGATCCTTCATCCGTTTGGAAAGGTCGCCTAGCATGGCTTTCGAGCATTCTGAATTGGCTAATTCTTCGAGCAATTCTCTATCTCGTGGCTTAGCGAGCGCATTACGGATTTCTTGGTTATTGAGCGTTAAGCCGCCCGTATTGATACGACGAAACACTGAATACTTAACATCCTCAGGGGTGCCCGGCTTAATCATATAAACAGTGACAGGGCACTCTTCAATACGGCGCTGATATTGGCGATGTAGTTTATCGAAGGTTTTACCATTGAGTTCAGTTAAGAACTCCAGCCCATTAAGGCGAAGCTTTTTATCTAGCACAAACTTGCGAATCGTAGATAGCCGCTGCAAGCCGTCCACAATTAGCCAATTATTTTCATCGGACGCATCAAAATAGAAAGCCGGTAACGGAAACCGAATCAAAATGGATTCGATTAATCGGCTCATCTTGCGGTTATCCCACAATTCCGCATGGCGCTGAAAATCTGTGTTCATGTCGATTTCATTGTGCTGAATGCGCTTAATCAAGGCATCCAACGACTTCGGCTCAACGACGATATCAATATCGGTTGGGTTGAACGGGTGCATCACCTCATCAAGCAGTTCCGGCTCTTCCTCTTCCGTACCTGGTGCAACCAATTCTTCATCGAGCTCGGTTTCTTGATAATCAACCATGTGCTTCCCCTTTTATTAATCGCGTTTTACCCGTCAGCAGCTCCTGCATCATGCTTTGTTTGATCTGGCGGGTTTTACTGAGGCGCTGTTCCAGTGCCTGAATCTCGGCGTCCATATCGGAGAGGATGGTGGCGATAGCTGTTTGTTCAGCTTCAGTTGTTGGAATTACCAATTTGTAACCATGCGCGTCATTACGATTTAAAGTCGGTACACCTGAACCACTCGCAAATCGTTCAAAACCAATATACGTGAAAACAAAATAGATAAATTTTGGCGCAGTCCCATTAAACTTAGTTACCCACAACGACGTATTATGAGGCCAATAGTCATCTTCAACGTAATGCACTTTCCCTAATGTACCGGATCTACCAGTTACGACACCGGGTCCTTTAACTTGGAAGTGGCAATGAGTATTTACAATGCCGTTGGAATATACAACAGGATACTTCCCATCCACTCTACTTGAAGATGGGAGATCAAATCCTCTTTGCAGAGGTGCAAAATCTCCTATTTTAGCCACCTCCCAATCCTCCGGTATTTCCCCCAACTCACTTGGCTTGGTGCCTTTTGGCGTGCCATCTTCCCGCAAAGCAAACTGCGGCAGGCGGGTGCGGCCGGTGAGGAGTTGTTGCATGGTGGCGGTTTTGATAGCCTGTTTTTTGGCAATCAGTTTTTCCAGCTCGCTGATCAGCGCATCGACATCGGATAGAGCATTGGCGATGGCGGTTTGTTCTGCCTTTGGGGGCATAACCATCAACATATCAGCAATCATTTCACGGCGAACCGAATCGACTGATGACTTTGCAGTCATCGACATTATTCGATGATAGAAGTTATTGCTGAAATAGATGTAAAAATAGTAGCCATCCAATTCATCACCAAAGTTGTACATTAAATACACTCTTTGATGAAAATCGAACTTCCCATCTATATGGTGAAAGATCTTACCTGTACCTACGCCATCACCAGCGGTCAATACGCCTTCTCCATCAAACGAATAGGTGTTAATCCTTTCAACCTGTTGAGAGCGCACAAAAAACGGATAAAGCCCATCAATAACTTTATCCTGCGTATTCTTATTGCCTGTTGTGATAGAAACAACTTTACCTACAGTGGTTACCTTCCAGTCTTCTGGAATCTCTCCAACTTCCGTTTGCTTATATCCAACAGGAACGCCATTCGTAGCTATATCCGCCAGATACTTTGGACTTACTTCAGCTACTCCGCTCATAGCGCCCACTCCAAGCCCATGGCTTTTAGGTGATCTGCCACTTTATCGCTCAGGTTTTCTACCGATTGGGTAAGAGCTGGCAGAGGTTCGCTGTAGCGTTCTTCCAACTCTTTGACGCGATTGGCCAGTTGCTGGGTGACGCGCTCGATTTCGGCGTTGATATTACTTTCAAGTGTTGCCAACCATTTGTCGTCCACAATCAGGGATTTGATCTCATCGATGCTGAGTTTGGGGTATTGCTCAAACACCGCTAAATCCAGCGCATCTTGCGCTTCTTTTAGGTTTTTTTTAGCATCGGCCTCGGCATCAAACAGCTTTTTGGCTTGTTTTAGCGCAGCTTTTTCATCTGAGTCGGTGGCCAGTTTCAAACGCGCCGTGACCGTTGCTTTTGTGACTTTGTCTTTGTCGTTCAGCGCATCGTTTAGTAAGCCGTCTTCGCCGCTGTTTTCCTCAAGGAAAATTTCTAGCTCTTGGCTGGCGCTATCCAGCGCGCTTTGTAGGCTATCCACTTTGGCTTGTTCAGCGGCAAAAAAGCGCGCCACGATTAACGCAGGCGGTATCAGTTCGGCTTTGTATTTAGCTTTGCCAATCACTAGCTCAGGCGTTTCTTTCAGTTTTTCGCCTTTTTTAACGACTAACTCACGCAGCACCTTGCCCGCTGGCCAGCCGTCTTGCACTAACACATACACATCGTCTTGCATGGACTCGACCCAGTAATCCATCAGGATCTGGTAGATGTCGTATTTACTCAGCAGTGGCGTTTGTGCATAGCTTTGCAACAGGACTTCGCTGATACGATGGATTATCTGTTTAGGCTGCTCACCTTGTTCAATGGCGTGCAGGTTTGAACGCTGCGCCCACTCAGTAAAGGGTTCAAGGCTTTGTGCAGCAAAGGTTTTGAACTCGTCATGGTTAAGGATGGTGCCTTTCACCTCGGAGGCTTTGACCAAGGCTTTGCTATAACCTTCACGCGCATGTTCAAATAAGGTTGCACGAATACTCGGGAAGACATGCCAGTAACGCTCTAATGCATCGATATCACGGTTTGGAATACCGCCTTGCAGATGGGCGCTTAAATCGTGCAGGTCTTCCGGTTCGCTGGAGTCGATATAACGCGGAATATTGAGGTTGTAGTCGTTACTGGCGATTTCACTGAGCGGCACCATACGCGAGTAACGCGGCAGTTCTAGCTGCTTGGTGAAGACATCGACGATTTTGTGAATATCCTGCGCACGCAGGCGGTTTTTATTGCCGTCTTTGGCAAAGCCTTTGCTGGCATCGACCATAAAGATGCCCTTCCTTGCCTGAGCGTGCTCTTTATCAATCACGATAATACAGGCAGGAATGCCCGTGCCGTAAAATAGGTTGGCGGGTAAACCGATTATGCCTTTGATGTAACCTTGTTTAATCAGGTTTTCACGAATACGGGCTTCGGCATTGCCACGGAACAATACGCCGTGAGGCAGAATAACCGCGCCTTTACCGGTGCTTTTTAGGCTTTTAATGATGTGCAGCAAAAAGGTGTAGTCGCCGTTTTTCTCTGGAGGAATGCCCCAACTGAAACGGCCAAATTCATCCTCTTGCGGGTTAATGCCGCTGGTCCAGTTTTTGTTGGAAAACGGTGGGTTGGCCACGGCGAAATCAAAAGTCTTAAGTTGGCCATTTGCCTCTTTCCACTGTGGGTCGGCAATGGTGTTGCCTTTCCAGATTTTGGCGGTGGCGTTGTTGTGCAGGATCATGTTCATACGCGCCAAGGCACTGGTGGCGTTGTCCATCTCTTGGCCAAAAATACTCAAGCCACGGGGCGCTTCATCACTGGCTTTTAGCAACAGCGAGCCCGAACCACAGGTTGGGTCGTATACGGTGGCATCTTGCGGAGTATTACTATCAATACCAATCACTTTAGAAAGGATGCGTGACACTTCCGATGGGGTATAAAACTGCCCTTTAGATTTACCTGATTCGGTTGCAAAGTGGCGCATCAAGTATTCGTAAGCATCACCCAACAAGTCATCGCCATCGGCGCGATTATCGCCAAGGTTTAGCCCTTCAAAAATGCCGATTAGCTTACCTAGCCGATCAACCATCTCTTTGCCTTTGCCAAGCTTGTCTTCATCGTTAAAGTCGGCGACGTCGATCACGCCTTTGAGGTCGTTTTCTTCGGCCAGTGCGCTGATGACCTTGTTGATTTTGTCGCCGATTTCTTTGTCGCCTTTGAGCGCGACCATATCGTCAAAGCTGGCACCTTGCGGAACCACGATCATGCCGTAAGGGTCGCCTTTGTACTTATCAGAGACATACTTCATAAATAACATGGTCAGCACATAGTCTTTGTACTGGCTGGCATCCATACCGCCACGCAATTCGTCGCAGCTAGCCCAAAGGGAGGAGTAAAGTTCGGTTTTCTTAATGGCCATGGTTGTTCCTTACAGTACCGAGCATTGGCCCGGCACGATTAAATTTGAGTTGTTATAGCTTGGCTGTATCGAGCCCGGCGGCTTTCAAGCGCTGAGTCAGATTGCGCATTTTGCTAAATTCCGTACCGAAGCTGCTTCGCAGGCCTACCCCTTCACAAAACTCTTTGGCGGTGATGTTCTTCAGCTCATCGGCATATTTGATCATTTGCAGATGAAGTTCAGCGGTGTATTGATTGCGAGGGGCATCTGCCAGGACCTGCTTGATGCGTTCGTAAATCTCGTTTTCGTTCATTTTTTAGCCTGCGCGACAATGACGGCTAGATAATTTAGCTAATTTATATAGAAAACCACAGGATCGCAATTCCTTTGTGCATCACGCCTTTAGATCCGCCCAGATGGCGGTATCTCTTTATCAAACGGACGGAGTATCTGCGCGGTTTCAGTGTTTGAGGGCAGCTCAGCCCCTTCTGGTGGGGCCTTATCAACGCTTGCCATCTGTATGCCTTTCTGCCGCACATGAAAAGCGATTTGCTGCCAGCGGCGCAGCCATTGCTCTTCCTTCCGCTTGTAGGCCTCTAGCTCTGCCTTGAGGCGATCTACCTCTACCTGAAGCTCTTCGGCCTCTTTAGTGGCCTGTTCTTTGGTTTTCACCAATCCGCCCGACAGTGCTCGCTTAGCGTTATCATAAGCAGCTTTGATTTCAGATTTAGCCTGGAGCGACTGACGACTAAAGCCAAAGCGCTCTTCCAGCACAGCCCAGGTGAGTTTTGAGCCAAGCTCACCCAATGCCCAGCGATCCAAATCAGCAACGATTGTATTGATGTCACTGTCGGACATGCGTCTGAAGCGTTTAACCATGCTCTACCTCATTTAAATATTGTTCGGGATCAAAGTGCTCCACCCCGTTGTCGGCCAGTTGGGCAGCCAGTGTTTTCAGTTTTTTATCGTTGTGTGCCAGCCAGTCCGCACTCTTTTTCGGCTTAGTGCTATCCAACTGCTTTTCAGCATTTTTTCGGGCTAGAGCAGTGAGAGCATACTGGCGCTTCTGCTCGTCCAGACGACCCTTATCATCCTTAGCCCACACGTAGTCTTTGCAGTCCGCCGAACATTGCAAATGCCGCTCGCAGGGTGTTTGAGAGAAATTGTGGATACAGATACCCGTACCGACATCATGCACTGCCTGAATTCGTGCTTTCAGAATGGCATCCTGTACTTCTACCGGAACCACTTTGATTTGCTCAGCTAACTGACCTCCAACCAAACCTTTTTTGATTTCTTCACGGAGCATCAGTGCTCGTTTTTCACGGGATGCATGCTGATAGGCTTTAGTGTCTCTTGGGTTGGTTCGACCAAACCATTCAGTTTGCAGCAGATCACTCAACCCGCCCTCATCAAGCAGGGTATTAAGCGTGTGGCGGAAGTGGTGACTGGTGAAGTCTACCTCGATACTGCTGGATGCGTATTCGGCGGCAAGTTGCGGGAAATAGCGGAGGAATGTGGCGAGCATGGCATGGGTGCAAATGGTGGCCAACCAGTGCGCGTAGCTCCCACTGGAAAGTCCCATAGGACGAATGAATAACAGATCTTTTAGGTAGTATTCTTTGCCAAATTGGTCCGTATGGAGAACCGATAAATATGCTTCCGAGAAATCACGGAAACAGTATTTAACCAATCCACTTTTGTAAGTGTAAAAAATGGGGTTTGCAGGCTTAATTCCCTGCTTGGTTAACGCGCTATGATCTGGCCACGCAAGATTTTGCTTCCTGAGCCAGCCAATTGTGCCCAAAACAGTATGACTGATCCCCAATTCAGTTAAATCAGCCGCATATAGCTTTTTATCTTCCGAGATGCTATCCAAAAACCTTAGGTCAGGCCCCCCAGTTTTTTGCATTTCTTCTGCTGTCGCCCGCTCTTTTGCGGTAATTTCTGCTATCTCAATGAGCACATCGCCAACAATAGAGCTTACCTCTGACGGCAAGTACAGCCTACGCTTTGGCGTAAATACATCTCCTCGGCTAGCTTTCCTCGGGAAGTATTCGATATAGGCGTTACCCTCTTCATCAAGAGACAGCTGCTGATTGGGTAATAGTGAAACCTCACTGAATCGTCTGCCAGTGCAAGCAAGTAGCGTCAACATCAGAATATAGAAGCGATACTTATGATCTTGGGGAACGTTTAAGTAGAGTTCACCAATGACTCGAAACACAGCGGGATCAACTAGCTTGTCCGACTTCGTCTCCAGAACCTCTGGATCATCCAACCTTTTGTGATTTATCCCTCCCGTGCTCGCTGGCCGCCTCATCCTAGCGTATTTGTACTGCAATAAAACCCGACATAGACCATTCGAATCACAATGCGCTGCGAACTCTGCAACATGCTTGTGAAGGTTGTAGGCAGTGGTTTCACTGTAGTGTTTTGAAATTAAACCAGACGCATTATCCAGAGCCTCTGGCGTAAGCCCAACTAACTCCTGCCCTAGCTGTTCAGCTGCATATGAGACATATCCAATAGCGGTAATGAAACTGCGCTGATTCGGTGCTGATTGATGTTTCCTGTGGAACCTGAGAACAAACAATGCTTTGGCAACCCGTTCCCAGCAACCGACTAGTGGCTCAGAACCCAGCCTCGGTGACAGCGAAAAACCAAAAGAAACTGATTTCGTGTTTTTACCTGTCAACTTGACTAGTCGCCCTGCATTGACTTGCCACTCGGGGTCTTCCCAAACAACCGACTCAAACCCTTCCAGCTTCATTAGCTTTGCTTTGTCGATTAAAGATTTTAGGTTTTCATTCCTGTCACGCTCCAGACGATCAACAAAAGGGACGACCTTGGCCTTGCGATTAGAGCGACCATCAGACATTGTGCGCTCCCACCTCACAGAGTTTGGCCACTTGTGCGACCGCGGCAATCACCTCATCAAGCTGTATGCCTAATCGCGCATTCTCGTACTTTTTTAGACGCTCTTCACGACCGGCCAGCAGGCAGTCCAGGACATGCTCATGATCAGCACGACGATATGGCTGAAACTTGGGGCACAAATAACATGAGTAAGGGGGATCAAGATGGCAGACACTGGATTCACCACATACACCAATATCAGCTTGATCAGCAGGATTCTGATCATCTACAAACGTTAGATGCTTGTCATCTCGCTCACCATTGACGGCATCTTCATCACTATCGATTAGCCTGCCTTTGAAAAAATTGAGGTACTTCGAGAAGCCTTTCGCCATTGCTTTGTCCAGGTGCGCGACTATTCTGCCGGCCATCTCAAAATAGACATTCACGTGCTGGGTATCTGTATGATCCAGTATTCTGGCCAGCTCACGCTTACTGATTCCCTCAGCAGCCAGGCCAGTTGCCAAGGTATATCGCAGCCGCCTTGGCGTGACATGCAATAATTCGCCAGTAAGCGGCGAGATAATGCTGTGACGCTTTATAAAAGCTTTCAGAAGGTTCGCTATCCCAGTGGACAGCATGTTATAAGCCTCATCCCAACGCTTTGAATCAATCGCATAGGCATTTTTTTTGGGGTTTATAAATAGAGGTTTGGGGACTTCCATAGCCTTCTCATCAACCTCAACAAGTAACTTCTTGTGCTTGGAGACATCTATGAGCTCCAAAACGTGCTTTGCGATCTCTGGCTCTAAATACTCATCAATCATGTCATCTCTTGGAGCCAACTGCCTTTTCTTTATTCTTGGCATTTTCAAGACATAACACGGCGGCGATGAATTCGGTGCCAGGTTAACGAAATCAGTTTCTTTTAAAAATGTTAAATTCGCCGGGTTTCGGCCAAAAGCTATAGAAAGGGCAACGGCTGCTTTTTGCTGCAAATGCTCGTAGACTTTACTTTGATCCTGCTTAAGCGCATTGATTATGGGCTGAAGTTCTAGCGTCCTATGCAAAGGTCCACTTTCTGGATCTTCCTCACGAACAGCCTCTCCCTTAGGATTACCTGGAATTTCTAGAGCATCGAGCTCTTGGGCATAGGCTATCGAGAACCCGAGCTCCGAATAGTTTTCAGAGCACCAGATGTACCACTGAATTGGCCGGTACAATGCCCACAGCCGGTGTTTATTTCGCGCCTGATTGATTACATCCTCCATTAAAGCAATCAGGCGCTCCTGAAATACAGCAGCGGGAATTCCGGGCAACAAGGAGTGCTTTTTTTGACGAGACACTATAGCAGCGGATATATCACTCCAGCACTGACATCCAGCATGTGTTGACACCCGGGATGCCTGATCAATAATACGGCGTTTAATCGAAGTTTTAAGCACTTCGTTTTCAACTCGAGATAAATCAAGCCTGCTATGCCGATATAGAAGAGGAAATACCCATATATCACCAGCAATCTCAACTTTGACACCCTCACGGGTAAAAAATTGAGAAGGTAGTTCAGGCCCAGAGTGGAAAATTTTGGGGGCTTCCTCCAAGGTCAATTTCATTTATTGAACCCTGTAATCAATTTCTTTTGATAGTCAGAAAGTGCCCGACGAGCCTGCTCTTCAACCTCTTGAGCGATATACACAGATTGGGATTCCAAACTTGAGTCTCCTCGCAACATAGCCAAGGCTTGCTTCCTTCTATCCTCTTCCATGCCTGCCGCCCTAAGTGCCTGTTCCATACGGCTAGAAAAGGTATGCCTCAGAGATTTAGGCGTAAGAATCTTTGGAAGCGAACCAGAATATTCACTCCGTAAACGAGAAAAAAGTTGTGTAAGGGACGAATGAGACAGAGGGTCGCCTTCATCACTTAAGATCAAATAGTCGGTTTCATTGCTCGATTTCTGCTCCAAAATCTCTCTCCACTCAACTATGTAGCGATCCAACATTCGCACAAAGTGATGTCCTTCTAAAGGCAATACCCTGCCATTGCGCTTGACACTGGGTCTTGGCTTTCTCTTGTCGAGCGGGTCTGGGGACCTTCTTTTAACAGTCACCGACGAGATCGAGCCAATCTTAATATCCTCTACACGCAAACTAAGCAATTCCCCAGGGCGAAGTCCGCAATTAAGCATCAGAGACACCGCCGCGAAGTTTCTAAATTTAACAGGCTCGAAATGCGCAAATGAATCTGGACTTTCAGGATTAAGACACTGGAGTAAGAACTCGGCTTCGTCATTGGTTAGAGACTTCCTCGAAATACTTCCAGCCCTTGGAGTATTAATAAAGGCTCGATCAATCCATCCCATTAGGCGCTTCCTTGCAGCCTGAAGAACCTCATATCGGGAATCACTTAGTGGTAAAGATGAAATATAAACATCGAGCTCCCATACGAAGTACTGTCGGATCGTTGCTAATCGATTATTGAATGTATGAGGCGAGACAACCTTATCTTCAGATTCCATATCTTTTCTTAGAAACTCTATCAAACCACCACTGAATTCAGCCTCTGTGAATAGTGTGCCAGTTTTCAGCCTTGCTCTCAGATCGATTTGTCTGTCCTCCAGCCATCGATAGAAAACAGACAGTTCTCGAAGATTCCTGATTAGCGTGTTTGTACTTAAGTTTCTTCGACTCAACAGAAATTCATTTGGAGAGGGAATCGGCAAGCCATCACCATCCAAAAGTATTGGCAACAAATCACCTGATCTATGACTTACCGTTACGATTCTCATTCAAGCCACATCTTTACAATTGCAAACCTTAAAAACTTATAGGTTTACAAAAATATTAATATACGAATTATAATAATTACACATTTTTCAGACAATAAAAAGCCCTCTAGTATCTTTACAGACAAAAGAGGGCTAGTTATTAACTTAACTTATTAATTTATATGTCTTTTTTTAAAACAAAGCAAACCTAAAAGATTACAAATTAATATTTATCAGGGCTAGAACGGAATGTCATCATCAAAGTCCATCGGCGGCTCGTTAGACGGCGCTGCCGGAGCGGACTGCTGCGGGCGAGACTGCGCGCCGCCGCTGAACTGATTGCCACCCTGCGGCTGCTGAGGCTGACCCCAACCGCCCTGCGGCTGACCACCACCGATATTACCACCTGCCGGAGCGCCACCACCCTGACGACCACCCAGCATCTGCATGGTGCCGCCAACGTTCACCACGACTTCTGTGGTGTAGCGATCCTGACCGGATTGATCGGTCCATTTACGGGTACGCAGCTGACCTTCGATATAAACCTGAGAACCTTTACGCAGATATTCGCTGGCCACTTCTGCCAGTTTGCCGAACAGCACAACGCGGTGCCATTCAGTCTGTTCTTTCATCTCGCCGGTCGCTTTATCACGCCAGGATTCGGAAGTAGCCAGCGTAATGTTGGCAACTGCGCCACCATTTGGCATGTAGCGTACTTCCGGGTCCTGACCCAGATTACCAACGAGAATAACCTTGTTTACGCCTCTGCTGGCCATGTTCGTGTCTCCTGAAAAAAATCGTTCTGAATAAGTGTAAACGCGCGATTGTACCATTACCAATAGCGCTTTTACTATGTTGTGACCTCGGTTCCGGGAAACAAACCTGGCCAGACATTGTTACACAACACTCCGGATAATGCATTCCAATACTGTATATTCATTCAGGTCAATTTGTGTCATAATTAACCGTTTGTGATCGCCGGTAGCACCATGCCACCGGGCAAAAAAGCGTTTAATCCGGAAAAGGTGAATGGATAAGATCGAAGTTCGGGGCGCCCGCACCCATAATCTCAAAAACATCAACCTCGTTATCCCCCGCGACAAGCTCATTGTCGTGACCGGGCTTTCGGGTTCTGGCAAATCCTCGCTCGCTTTCGACACCTTATATGCCGAAGGGCAGCGCCGTTACGTTGAATCCCTTTCCGCCTACGCGCGGCAGTTTCTGTCACTGATGGAAAAGCCGGACGTCGATCATATTGAGGGGCTTTCTCCTGCCATCTCAATTGAGCAGAAATCGACGTCTCATAACCCGCGTTCTACGGTGGGGACAATCACCGAAATCCACGACTATTTGCGTTTGTTGTTCGCCCGCGTCGGCGAACCGCGCTGTCCGGACCACGACGTCCCGCTGGCGGCGCAAACCGTCAGCCAGATGGTGGATAACGTGCTGTCGCAGCCGGAAGGCAAGCGTCTGATGCTGCTCGCGCCAATCATTAAAGAGCGCAAAGGCGAACACACCAAAACGCTGGAGAACCTGGCAAGCCAGGGTTACATCCGTGCTCGTATTGATGGCGAAGTCTGCGATCTTTCCGATCCGCCGAAACTGGAACTGCAAAAGAAACACACTATTGAAGTGGTGGTTGATCGCTTCAAGGTGCGTGACGATCTTACCCAACGTCTTGCGGAGTCGTTTGAAACCGCGCTGGAGCTTTCCGGTGGTACAGCGGTAGTGGCGGATATGGACGACCCGAAAGCGGAAGAGCTGCTGTTCTCCGCCAACTTCGCCTGCCCAATTTGCGGCTACAGTATGCGTGAACTGGAGCCGCGACTGTTTTCGTTTAACAACCCGGCAGGTGCCTGCCCGACCTGTGACGGCCTTGGCGTACAGCAATATTTCGATCCTGACCGCGTGATCCAAAACCCCGAGCTGTCACTGGCTGGCGGTGCGATCCGTGGCTGGGATCGCCGCAACTTCTATTATTTCCAGATGCTGAAATCGCTGGCAGATCACTATAAGTTCGACGTCGAAGCGCCGTGGGGCAGCCTGAGCGCGAACGTGCATAAAGTGGTGTTGTACGGTTCTGGCAAAGAAAACATTGAATTCAAATACATGAACGATCGTGGCGATACCTCCATTCGTCGTCATCCGTTCGAAGGCGTGCTGCACAATATGGAGCGCCGTTATAAAGAGACGGAATCCAGTGCGGTACGTGAAGAATTAGCCAAGTTTATCAGCAATCGCCCATGCGCCAGCTGCGAAGGGACGCGTCTGCGTCGGGAAGCGCGCCACGTTTATGTCGAGAATACGCCGCTGCCTGCTATCTCCGACATGAGCATCGGTCATGCGATGGAATTCTTCAACAATCTCAAACTAGCTGGTCAGCGGGCGAAGATTGCGGAAAAAATTCTTAAAGAGATCGGCGATCGCCTGAAATTCCTCGTAAACGTCGGCCTGAATTACCTGACACTTTCCCGCTCGGCAGAAACACTTTCCGGCGGTGAAGCCCAGCGTATCCGTCTGGCGAGCCAGATTGGTGCGGGCCTGGTTGGCGTTATGTACGTGCTGGACGAGCCGTCTATCGGCCTGCACCAGCGCGATAACGAGCGCCTGTTGGGTACGCTTATCCATCTGCGCGATCTCGGTAATACCGTGATTGTGGTGGAGCATGACGAAGACGCAATTCGCGCCGCTGACCATGTGATCGATATCGGTCCTGGTGCGGGTGTTCACGGCGGTGAAGTGGTCGCAGAAGGTCCGCTAGAAGCGATTATGGCGGTGCCTGAATCGTTGACCGGGCAGTACATGAGCGGTAAACGCAAGATTGAAGTGCCGAAGAAACGCATTCCGGCGAATCCAGAAAAAGTGCTGAAGCTGACAGGCGCACGCGGCAACAACCTGAAGGACGTGACGCTGACGCTGCCAGTCGGTCTGTTTACCTGCATCACAGGGGTTTCAGGTTCCGGTAAATCGACGCTGATTAACGACACACTGTTCCCGATTGCCCAACGCCAGTTGAATGGTGCGACCATCGCCGAACCGGCACCGTATCGCGATATTCAGGGGCTGGAGCATTTCGATAAAGTGATCGATATCGACCAAAGCCCAATTGGTCGTACTCCACGTTCTAACCCGGCGACCTATACCGGCGTGTTTACACCTGTGCGCGAACTGTTTGCGGGCGTACAGGAATCCCGTGCGCGTGGTTATACGCCAGGACGTTTCAGCTTTAACGTCCGTGGCGGGCGCTGCGAAGCCTGTCAGGGCGACGGTGTGATCAAAGTGGAGATGCACTTCCTGCCGGATATCTACGTGCCGTGCGATCAGTGCAAAGGTAAACGCTATAACCGTGAAACGCTGGAAATTAAGTACAAAGGCAAAACCATCCACGAAGTGCTGGATATGACCATCGAAGAGGCGCGTGAGTTCTTTGATGCGGTGCCAGCTCTGGCGCGTAAGCTGCAAACGTTGATGGACGTTGGTCTGACGTACATTCGCCTGGGGCAGTCCGCAACCACACTTTCTGGTGGTGAAGCCCAGCGCGTGAAGCTGGCGCGTGAGCTGTCAAAACGCGGCACCGGGCAGACGCTGTATATTCTCGACGAGCCGACCACCGGTCTGCACTTCGCCGATATTCAGCAACTCCTCGACGTACTGCATAAACTGCGCGATCAGGGCAATACCATTGTGGTGATTGAGCACAATCTCGACGTGATCAAAACCGCTGACTGGATTGTCGACCTGGGACCAGAAGGCGGCAGTGGCGGCGGCGAAATCCTCGTCTCCGGTACGCCAGAAACCGTCGCGGAGTGCGAAGCTTCGCATACGGCACGCTTCCTCAAGCCGATGCTGTAATCGTTAAGGCCGCTTTCTGAGCGGCCTTTTCCTTTCAGAGTTGTACCAGCAATTTACGCTTTTCTTCCGGTAGTAAATTCACTGCCTGCTGATAAGACGCATCCACCAGATAATAGATTTGCGAATCCGGCAGCGAACCGTCGAGATACACGGTGCTCCAGTGCGCTTTATTCAGATGGCGGCTAGGACGCACATCGCTGTGCTGCTGACGTAGCAGCTCCGCCAGCTCCGGGCTGGTTTTCAGCGAAACAGCTGGGCGATTTTCTACTTCTTTCACCATCGCAAACAGTACATCTTCCACTTTGATCTGCGTCGCTTTCCAGTCGTTATGCACGCTCTGTTCTGCGCCTGGTTTTGCCATGCAATATTGTAGCAACTCCGAAATGGTCATTTTTTACTCCCCTTGTAGTGTCGCGATGATGCGACGCGATCCGCCGTGGATGCGATGTTCCCCCAGCCAGATGCCTTGCCAGGTGCCGGTCTGAATACGCCCTTTATGTAACGGCAATACAAGCGATGTTCCCAGCATTGAGGATTTGATATGAGAAGGCATATCGTCTGCTCCCTCATAGTCATGCTCATAATTTCCGTTGTCGGGAACGGTGCGGAGGAAAAAACGCTCCATGTCGTGGCGTACGGTGGGATCGCAGTTCTCATTAAGTGTCAGAGAGGCGGAGGTATGTTGCAGCAACAGATGCAGTAAGCCGATGTTAACGCGCGGCATATCAGCCAGCTGATTCAGAATTTCATCCGTTACCAGATGAAACCCACGAGATTTGGCGCTAAGCGTGAGCGTCTTTTGATACCACATGTGCTGCTCCTTGATAAAACTCTCTTAATCAGTTTGCAGCAAGACAGCGAAAGGATAAAGGTGTGATTAAAAAAACAGCATTCGGGAGAGCATCACGCTCTCCCGCTCTGTCAGTATTCTGAATTGACGATCACCTCTTCACCAAACGCACCCGCTTGTGGCAAGGGTTTGTAGGTAGAGTTGGAGGCGCGCAGAATGCGGATACCACGAGCGCCGATATCGCGTGCGGCGGTAATATCGTTATCGGAATCGCCATAAAAAATTCGGATATTTTTATCCTGCAGCCATTGCGATTTTGTATTTTGCCCTGGTTTATCGCCCGCAAAGATTACTGGATTCATGTTGGTGGCAGGAATATGAAAATTATCCGCCAGCGTTTTTGAAACCGTTTCTGTTTTCGTCGGGCTACGACCAGTCACAAAGAAGATCGCGTCACCGCGGCGTACATGCATATCAATCAGCTGGCGAGCGACCTCTTTTGGAATGCTGAATTCATCCCAGCCATTGTTCATTTTTTCCCAGAACACAGGATTTTTCAGATAATCTTCGCTTTCTGGTGAGAAGGTTTTTTTGCCGCGCCAGAAGCCCGGGCTGGAAAAAAGTACCGTGTCATCGATATCAAACCCCACCGCCATTGGCGGACGCCCTGCGAGGCTATTTTCAATTTGTGCGACCGAAACCCAATGAATTGGTGCCTGTTCAGCAAGCCTGGCAACGTTAGTCCCAGGGTTAAGCGGTGAAGGAGATGAGGCCAGGGCAACAGCGGAACTGTTTAGAGCGAACAATAAGCAAACGGCACTGATTGCCTGTGTGATCTTGCGCATATTTTTCCCTAAATAGTCAGTATGTTGAAACTTTTTATTGTGAGATTTGTTGCAAAAACCATCTGACCATAACGCCAGCTGCCGGGGAAAGGAAGGATTATCTGCGGTTTTTGTGATGAAAAGCAGGATGATTATATTTAACCCAGTAAATACGTTCCTGTCTTTTTTTGTATAAAAAATGTTTATTACTCGATGTAAGGATACATTAATTTTACGTTTATTATGATGAATCCTCTGCAAATGAGCAAAATTTGAAAGAACATTTATCTGCTGTACGATTTAATGAACTTAATGATACAGCATTACAAAAACAATCGAAGTTTATAAAGATGATTTCTGATTGACCAGCCCCCTACCCTACAATGGTGATTAATTTTATTACTCGCGATGGAGATGATGATATGAATATATCATATGTGAATAGCAACAAAACGACATCTTTACCTTTTGAGCTAGATGCACTAAATAATAAAGATATCTCTTATGCCAAAGATTTTTCTTATCAAAGATTTCTTTTTATACATAGAAACACAGTTAAAAATTGCAAAAGATTTTTGTAGACCTGGAGAAGAAGTATCAAGTTCTATTGCAAGTAAAGTTTTTCACGCATTTATTGATTTAGTTAACAAAATCAGGGGTAAGAAAGACTTTATGTATATTTGCACGCTTTGCTGTTTTGCCGAGGAGGTTAAAGGTGATTATTCTCATTACAGGACCTTTTTATTTGATATTGGTAATCAATATAAGGTTAAACTTACACAAAGCGGAAAAAAGAGTTCTCTTTAACATTAGAATTTAACGATACTATAATTGAATCTCAGAAAGTCACAGGCAATAAGGCAAAGCATATTCTTGAGGATATAGAAATATTCTATCGTAACAAACCCGATACTTATTATTAAATTTAATAATGGTTAGATGTGCAGAAATTATTATTCCACCCAAAAAAACAGGATAAGGAATTCCAGATAATTGGGATAAGCTTAACAATAAAAGAACTAACAACGTTTATTATCTCTCACGTAGAACGATGGCATCAAAAAAATCATCTATAAAGAAAGAGTGAAAGCGACGACAGTTTAATTTCACTGCAGGCTGGGTAGCTCCAGCCTGCTTTCCTGCATTACATCACCGCAGCAAACGCCTTTGCCACACGTTGTACATTTGCCGTATTTAACCCGGCGACACACATGCGACCGCTGGCGATGAGATAGACACCAAATTCTTCACGTAGTCGGTCAACCTGAGCGGCACTTAAACCGGTATAACTGAACATGCCGCGCTGATTAAGCAGATAATCGAAATTGCGTTCTGGCATCTCTGTGCTTAATACCTTCACCAATTCCTGACGCATTGCCAGAATGCGAGTACGCATCTCTTCTACTTCCGCCAGCCAGCTGGCTTTCAATGCCTCGTCATTCAGCACTGCAGCCACCACCTGCGCACCAAAATTCGGCGGGCTGGAGTAGTTGCGGCGAACTGTTGCTTTCAATTGCCCCAGTACGCGGCCAGCGGCTTCGGCATCTTCACACATAACAGAAAGTCCGCCGACGCGCTCGCCGTAAAGGGAGAAAATTTTCGAGAACGAATTGCTCACCAGAGCGGGTAATCCAGCGCTGGCAATGGCGCGAATAGCGTAGGCATCCTCTTCCATACCGGCACCAAATCCTTGATAGGCAATATCGAGGAATGGAATAAGCTCGCGGGCTTTGAGAATTTCAATCACCGCATCCCACTGATCATTAGTGAGATCGGCACCCGTTGGGTTGTGGCAACATGGATGCAGCAACACAATACTGCGGGCAGGTAATGTTTTCAGCGTCGCCAACAGGTCATTAAAGCGCACGCCGTTAGTCGCTTCGTCATACCAGGGGTAAGTACTCACTTCGAATCCAGCCCCGGCGAATATTGCTACGTGGTTTTCCCAGGTAGGATCGCTGACCCAGACGCCTGATTCCGGGAAGTAGCGTTTCAGGAAATCCGCGCCCACTTTCAATGCCCCGGAGCCGCCAAGGGTTTGAATGGTTGCTACGCGCTGTTGTTTCAGTACCGGATGGTCCGCACCAAACAGCAGCGGCGCAATGGCATGGCGATAGCTGTTAAGCCCTTCCATCGGTAAATAAAGCGAAGCGCCATGAGGCTGCGCATTCAGGCGCGCTTCCGCCTCCGCCACGGCTTGCAGTTGTGGAATAATTCCGTCTTCGTTGTAGTACAGACCGATACTTAAATTCACTTTGTCGCTGCGAGGGTCTTCTTTAAAACGCTCCATAAGCGTAAGAATCGGGTCGCCAGCGTAGGCGTCAACTTTTTGAAACACGCGATGGTTCTCCAGGTTTACGGGCAGGTGGTTAAAACACAATAAACCGGAAGAAGGCGAAGATCGAGTGGATGTTCAGGAGCGAACGGCAATTAGCAACAGAGTGAGACTCATGACAAACGTACATCCGCCAGAGGCACGACCTTTATAAGAGCATGAAAGAACATCAAATTATTGAATTTTTAGGATTTTATTGGCCGGATAAGGCATTCACGCCGCATCCGGCACAGACAATCAAATATTACAGAACGATTAATCCACGTATTTCATCGCGACCCTTGAAGTCAGGCGCGTAATAAGTTCGTAAGCGCTTACTTTCGTCATTTCAGCGATACGTTCTACGGGCAAACCTTCGCCCCATAAAATGACCGGATCCCCGGCTTTGTCCTGCGCCTGTGGACCTAAGTCTACGCAGATCATATCCATCGCCACGCGCCCGACAATCGGTACTTCGCGACCGTTCACCAGCACTGGCGTACCGGACGGCGCGGCGCGCGGATAACCATCGCCATAGCCCATCGCGACTACGCCAAGACGGGTATCACGTTCGCTTACCCAGGTTCCACCATAACCAACAGGCTCTCCGGCTTTATGCTCACGCACGGCAATCAGGCTGGAGGTTAGTGACATCACTGGCTGACAGCCAAAATCGGCACCGGTGGAGCGATCTTCCAGCGGCGAGACGCCATAAAGAATGATGCCCGGGCGCACCCAGTCAAAATGCGACTGTGGCCACAGCAGAATGCCACCCGACGCGGCAATGGAACGTTGACCAGGTTTGCCTTCGCAAAAGGTATTAAAGATAGCGAGTTGTTTCTCGGTTGCGCCACATTTTGGTTCATCCGCGCGCGCAAAATGGCTGACGATATTCACCGGCTGACGAACGTTTTTGCACTGGGTCAGGCGATGATAAAACGCCTCAGCCTGTTCCGGCCTTACGCCCAGACGGTGCATACCGGTATCGAGTTTCATCCAGACGGTAACCGGCTCGTCCAGGCTAGCCTCTTCCAGCGCAGCCAGCTGTTCTTCGTTATGCACGGCGGTATGAAAATGTTGCGCAGAAATCGTCGGCAGATCTCTGGCATCAAAAAAGCCTTCGAGTAACAGTACAGGTTTGGTGATTCCCCCCGCACGCAGTCGCAGAGCTTCTTCGAGACGGGCTACGCCAAAGGCGTCAGCATCGGGGAGCGTTCGCGCGGTCTCAAGAAGACCGTGACCATAAGCGTTCGCTTTCACCACCGCAACCATTTTACTGGCAGGGGCCAGTTCACGAAGACGTTGCAGGTTGTGTCGCAGAGCGCGGCGGTTAATCACAACAGTTGCCGCTTGCATTTGTGTTCCTTGATAAGTGTTTGCTTTAATTACCTAATTCATAAAATAATTATTATTCGTCGTCGTACTGCGGCCCCGCATAGTTGTCGAAGCGCGACCATTGACCGTTAAAGGTCAGGCGTACCGTCCCGATTGGGCCGTTACGTTGTTTACCGATAATAATTTCCGCGATGCCTTTTAAATCACTGTTTTCGTGATACACCTCATCACGATAGATAAACATGATCAAGTCCGCATCCTGCTCGATAGAGCCAGATTCACGCAGGTCGGAGTTGACCGGGCGTTTGTCGGCACGTTGTTCCAGAGAACGGTTCAACTGGGACAGCGCCACCACCGGCACGTTCAGTTCTTTCGCCAGTGCTTTCAGCGAGCGAGAGATTTCTGCAATTTCCAGCGTACGGTTATCGGAAAGCGCCGGTACGCGCATCAGTTGCAGGTAGTCGATCATGATAAGCCCGATGCCGCCGTGTTCACGGGCAATACGGCGTGCGCGGGAACGCACTTCCGTTGGCGTCAGGCCGGAGGAGTCATCGATATAGATATTGCGTTTTTCGAGCAAAATACCCATGGTGCCGGAAATGCGCGCCCAGTCTTCGTCATCGAGCTGCCCGGTACGGATTTTAGTCTGGTCAACGCGCGACAGCGACGCCAGAGAACGCATCATGATCTGTTCTGATGGCATCTCCAGCGAGAAGATAAGTACCGGTTTATCCTGCAACATCGCCGCGTTTTCGACGAGGTTCATCGCAAATGTTGTTTTACCCATCGACGGACGCGCGGCGACGATGATCAAATCCGACGGCTGCAAGCCAGCGGTTTTTTTGTTGAGATCGTCATAACCGGTGTTTACCCCGGTAACGCCATCGTGTGGCTGCTGAAACAACTGCTCAATACGCGCCACGGTTGCGTCGAGCACATCGGCGATGTTCTTCGGCCCTTCGTCTTTGTTTGCACGACTTTCGGCAATTTTAAAGACGCGGGATTCAGCCAGATCCAGCAGATCTTCGCTGGTACGCCCCTGCGGATCAAAACCGGCTTCGGCAATCTCATTCGCAACCGAGATCATCTCACGGACAACGGCACGTTCACGCACGATGTCCGCATAAGCACTGATGTTCGCCGCACTTGGCGTATTTTTTGACAGCTCTGCCAGATAAGCAAAACCACCGACGCTATCGAGTTGCCCCTGGCGTTCCAGCGATTCCGCAAGAGTAATTAGATCGATAGGGCTACCGCTTTCCTGCAAACGCGCCATTTCAGTAAAGATATGACGGTGTGGGCGGGTGTAAAAATCGTCTGCTACCACACGCTCGGCTACATCATCCCAGCGTTCGTTATCTAGCATTAAACCGCCCAACACCGACTGCTCCGCTTCGATCGAGTGCGGAGGCACTTTCAGCCCGGCAACTTGTGGATCGCGTTCGCGGGGTTCAGCCTGCTGTTTGTTGAAGGGTTTATTTCCTGCCATAGTGAATGGAGTTACCGAGATAAAGAATGGGTCGAAACTTTACCATATGAAGCAGACCCTGACGATACGTTCTGGAGGACACATGGCAACACGAATTGAATTTCACAAGCACGGTGGCCCGGAAGTACTTCAAGCCGTAGAGTTCACTCCTGCCGATCCGGCGGAGAATGAAATCCAGGTCGAAAATAAAGCCATCGGCATCAATTTTATCGACACATATATCCGCAGCGGCCTTTACCCGCCGCCATCGCTACCCAGCGGATTAGGCACCGAAGCAGCAGGCATCGTGAGTAAAGTCGGCAGTGGTGTAAAGCATATTAAGGCAGGCGATCGTGTAGTCTATGCGCAGTCGGCGTTAGGCGCTTACAGCTCTGTGCATAACATTATTGCGGATAAAGCGGCGATTCTGCCTGCGGCAATTTCTTTTGAGCAAGCTGCGGCATCCTTCCTGAAAGGCTTAACGGTTTATTATCTGCTGCGCAAAACCTATGAAATTAAACCCGATGAGCAGTTCCTGTTCCACGCAGCAGCTGGCGGCGTTGGCTTGATTGCCTGCCAGTGGGCAAAAGCCCTGGGCGCGAAACTTATCGGCACCGTAGGAACCGCGCAAAAAGCGCAGAGCGCGCTAAAAGCGGGCGCGTGGCAGGTTATTAACTATCGTGAAGAGAATCTGGTCGAGCGGTTAAAAGAGATCACCGGCGGTAAGAAAGTGCGCGTGGTGTACGATTCCGTGGGCAGAGACACCTGGGAACGGTCGCTGGATTGCCTGCAACGCCGCGGCTTAATGGTGAGTTTTGGCAACTCATCAGGTGCGGTTACCGGTGTGAACTTAGGCATTCTCAATCAGAAAGGCTCGTTGTATGTGACACGCCCTTCCCTGCAAGGCTATATCACCACGCGGGAGGAATTAACCGAGGCCAGTAATGAACTGTTCTCTTTGATTGCCAGCGGTGTGATTAAGGTCGATGTCGCCGAGCAGCAGAAATATCCGCTGAAGGATGCGCAGCGTGCGCATGAAATTCTGGAAAGCCGGGCAACGCAAGGTTCCAGCCTGTTGATTCCATAAAAGAAATAGGGCTTCCACCTGGGAAGCCCTTTCTTTTTATAGTTCGGCTGTATGTAGGGTACAGCACGATGAATCTGTTAGAGGCGCAATAGTGACAGATTTGATTATCAATTCCTATTTTGTTCTAAGGATAAAACCTTAGGTTGTGATCATCCGCACAATCCCTTAGTAACGCCAGCGGTCATAACGCTGATATTTCGGCACTTTTGGTGCTTTAATCGCCTTAATAACCCACACCACCGCAATCGCCAGTAGTAACCACGGCAGCAACTTAATCATCAATGCCAGCATACCGCCGAGGAACATAATGGCCGTCGCCACAACCAGCGCGGCGATAATGCCCAGCAACGAAACGCCGGTGACCATCAGCATGACAAAAAAGCCAATCACAAAAAGTAGTTCCAGCATGATGCACTCCCAAATATGAAATCTCTTGCTGGCATTACAAGAATCATGCCAAAAATAATCTATTGATTTAACAGCAAAACGCCCCGCGACGGTGCGCAGGGCGTGGTGAATTTGACTATTTTTTGGTGAAAAGTTAACGCTTATCCGCCACCAGTTTGAGCGCGTGTTCCAGCACATTAATGTCTGCACCCGCTTTATGGGCATTTTCACTTAAATAACGCCGCCACTGCCGCGCGCCAGGAATACCCTGGAACAAGCCCAACATATGCCGGGTAATATGACCGAGATACGTCCCCTGGCTGAGTTCACGCTCAATGTACGGATACATGGCGCGCACTACCGCCACCGGATCGGCATCGATATCCGAGGAACCAAAGATCTCCCGGTCTACCGCCGCCAGAATACCCGGATTCTGATACGCCTCGCGCCCGACCATCACGCCATCCATATGTTGCAGGTGTGCTTTGGCCTCTTCCAGCGACTTGATACCACCGTTAATCGACATTGTCAGATGCGGAAAGTCACGCTTCAGTTGATACACACGCGGATAATCGAGCGGCGGGATCTCACGGTTTTCTTTCGGACTTAACCCCGAAAGCCAGGCTTTACGTGCATGGATGATGAACATCTCACACTCGCCTTTGCCGGAAACGGTGTTGATGAAATCGCAGAGAAATTCATAGCTGTCCTGGTCGTCGATGCCAATACGCGTTTTCACCGTCACCGGAATCGACACCACATCGCGCATCGCTTTCACGCAGTCGGCAACCAGCTGCGCATTACCCATCAGACACGCACCAAACATGCCGTTCTGCACCCGGTCAGACGGGCAGCCGACATTCAGGTTGATCTCATCATATCCACGCGCTTCTGCCAGCTTCGCACACTGCGCCAGCGCCGCCGGATCGCTACCGCCGAGTTGCAACGCTACCGGATGTTCTTCTTCACTATACGCCAGGTAATCACCTTTACCGTGAATAATCGCCCCTGTAGTTACCATTTCAGTATACAGCAACGTATTGCGGGAAAGCAGACGCAAGAAATAGCGGCAATGTCTGTCCGTCCAGTCGAGCATTGGTGCAACGCTAAACCGACCACTCCAGTGAACGTCAGTTTTTTCAGGCATTGCGCTGGTTTGGTTGATTTTTTGCATTTCAGAATTACCGTGCATTTTCAAATGTAGAGATTATTTTATCGATATATCATGGGGTTATGTTATTCAGCATCACTGTTCAGGAGGCTCAATAGCGGGGTACTATACCATAACAACAGGAAGCGCCTGTCTCATTGCAAAAGAAAATTGAGATCCTCTCAAGGCATGAAGCTCTCACGAAGTGATGGAAATAATCTTATTAGCCGTTAACTTTGTTAAGGCCAATGATAAACAATCCAGGTTCGACGATAAATAAAAAATCACACATTAAACTCTGGTGATATATCTCCCTGCTAATAGCATTGATAGAGAAAAAAGAACCCAATAAATATTGGGTCCTTTTATATAATGCCTTCCATACTATCGAAGAACTTCACATATTATTTCTCCGATTTAACCCCGAACAAATCATAAATTAATTTAGAAGTGTCTGTAAGTATTTTAATCTCTTCCTTTGAGGTTGGGTCAAACGACTTCGCGAAGCTAATTAATTGTGGTGCAGCATCTCGCATTTTGCTTAAAATATCAGGATCGAGCGTTCCTTCATTCACCAGATGTGACATCTTATCCAGATAGCCATCAAAATTCATTTCTCCCCCATCAGCCAGACGCTTCATCTCTCCCAGGTACTTCTTCATATCACGTTGAGATAATTTTTCAAACTGAGCTTTCAGGTAGCTCTCATTATTTTCATTAATATACACTGTTTCTGATAAATCTGCGTAGGCACTAGAATATGAAAGTGAAATTAACAGCGAAGCAAATAATTTTAAGCTGTTGTCATCATGTTCCTGGCAGGCATTAACAAACGTTAAAAAACCAGAACCTATTGCTTGAAAATGTATATTCGCTAAAGGTTCATTATCCTTAGATTCCTCATAAAATAGCTGAACCGTGGAGGGAAGGTCATTCTTAGTTTCTACATCAAAAGTACATTGTTCAATGGGCATTGCATCTTTATTATCCCCAAGATTACATATACTATTAATCGCGAAATGAAAAATAGCCCGGTCAACAACTGATGCAATAAAGTCACGATCGTTTAAATCCTCATCAGTGCAATCGTCAATATACTTATTGACCCACATTTTGAGATCATTTATTTGCTCAATTAAAAACACATTTTTTTACGTGCATGCCATAAATTATGCGTGATTCGTTGAATAAACAAATCTATTTTTGCAATAATTATATCCCGATGACGCAGCGCTGCATAATCAATAGATTTACCATATATATTATTTAATTTACCTTTGATTGAACCTCTATTATCTAATTTATCTTTGATTGCATCTTTATTATCGAATTGATTTGAATTGAGTGTTTTATTAAAGTATCTAGTTGCACCGGGTATTATCTTCAACATGATTCATCTACCTTTTTTGTCGTACCGTGTCCTCCTTATAATTCTTTTGCCATCTGGTCACTATCAAAAATCGCTCATAATTTCTGAACTACAGGTATGCGTTTAAACCCAGTTAAATAAATAGCGAGTTAACTTGAAGCAATTTATTTAAAAATGAATTATTATCGTGTTGATAATGGTACGACAAGGCAACACAACACCTTACGTACAAAACAGAAAAGCAACATTACGGCAACAATAAGGGTTCTCGGTGTTTTTCCTGGAACATGGTAAAGTAAGGACATTCTTAACCCCCACTTTGAGGTGCCCGATGGAAAAGACCACAACGCAGGAGTTATTAGCGCAGGCTGAAAAAATCTGCGCGCAGCGTAATGTGCGCCTGACCCCACAGCGCCTGGAAGTGTTGCGCCTGATGAGTCTGCAGGATGGCGCTATCAGCGCTTATGATCTGCTTGATTTACTGCGCGAAGCTGAACCGCAAGCCAAGCCGCCAACGGTTTATCGCGCGCTGGATTTTCTGCTTGAGCAAGGTTTTGTGCATAAGGTGGAATCCACCAACAGTTATGTGCTCTGTCATCTGTTCGACCAGCCCACCCATACGTCAGCCATGTTTATTTGCGATCGCTGCGGCGCGGTGAAAGAAGAGTGTGCTGAAGGCGTGGAAGACATCATGCATACGCTGGCGGCAAAAATGGGTTTTGCCCTGCGGCATAATGTGATTGAAGCACATGGGCTCTGTGCGGCATGCGTGGAAGTGGAAGCGTGTCGTCATCCTGAACAGTGCCAGCATGATCACTCTGTGCAGGTGAAAAAGAAACCGCGTTAAGAGGGCGTACATCCTTGTACACGTCGGGCAGGAGGGATTAATTACCAGCGATATTCATTGCGGGTTTCCCAATCCACGACCTCTTTTTCTGCCTGATCTTTCTGATAACCATAACGTTCCTGGATTTTACCGACCAGTTGATCACGTTTACCTTCAATGATCGTCATATCATCATCGGTCAGTTTGCCCCATTGCTCTTTCACTTTACCTTTAAACTGTTTCCAGTTACCGCCGGCTTCATCTTTATTCATAATCAAGACCTCATCGTTAGGTTGTGAATGAGAGTACGTTCACTTTTCTTCTGAACGTGAGATTAAGTGTAGTCAGCAATTTGGCTTAGGATTATTTATTCAGAATTTTTAACCGTCACGTTGCGGCAAACCAGGTACCGTTACGCCAGTGACGCCGCCAGATAGCCGCCAGAGAAAGCCCGCGCAACGCCAGAAAGACGGTTAATGCCAGCCACAAACCATGATTACCCAGCCACGGCAGCGTAAGGAGCGTCAGCGCAAAACCTGCGGCGGCCACCGCCATACTGTTACGCATTTCGGCGGCACGCGTTGCGCCTATAAACATGCCGTCCAGCAGATAACACCAGACTCCAACCAACGGCAAAATCACCTGCCAGATAAGATAGCGGTCGGCCAGCTCCTGAATCTGGGTTAACGACGTCAGTAACGCAATGATGTGTTCCCCTGCCAGCAAATAAACCACCGAAAACAGTAGCGCTACGATCCCCGACTGGCGGCACGCTGCCCGCCAGACATCCAGCAACTGGCTACCGTCGCGCGCACCGTATGCCTGACCGGAATGTGCTTCAACCGCGTAGGCAAAACCATCCAGCGCATAGGCGGTAAAGGTGAGTAGCGTCATCAGAACCGCGTTAACAGCGATAATGTCACTCCCCAGTCGCGCACCAAGTACGGTGATCGCGCCGAAACAGAGTTGCAACAACAGCGAACGCAGCATGATATCGCGGTTAAGCGCCAGCAAGCGACGGAAGTTTCCTCGCCAGGCAGTTTTCAGCATTTCGCCGGAAATTCCGCGTAGTTTGAGGATTTTACGCACCATTAGCAGACCAATCAGCAATGTTGCATATTCCGCAATAACCGTCGCCAGCGCCGCGCCCTGCACGTTCATATGCAGCCCCATCACCAGCCAGACATCCAGCACAATGTTGAGGATATTGCCGACCACTAACAAAATTACTGGCGCACGGGCATATTGCACGCCGAGTAACCAACCGAGTAATACCAGATTCGCCAGCGACGCCGGAGCGCTTAACCAGCGGATTTCAAGAAAGCGCCGCGCCTGTTCCAGGACCGCTTCACTACCGCCAACAATATGCAGCGCCAGATCGATAATCGGTGTACGCAGCAGCGCAATTAACGCCCCAGCCCCCAACGCCAACAGCAACGGTTGCACCAGCGCACGGGCTAATGCCTGAGGATTTTTGGCACCATAAGCCTGCGCAGTCAGCCCGGTGGTGCTCATGCGTAAAAACAGCAACAGCATAAAGAGAAAGCTGGTCGCCGTTGCACCAACCGCCACGCCGCCCAAATAAACCGGGCTATCAAGATGACCAATTACCGCCGTATCGACCAGTCCCAGCAACGGAACGGTGATATTGGAGAAAATCATGGGTAAGGCGAGATGCCAGAGTGCTTTATCAGATGAAGTGAGGAATGCCATGCAGACAAGCCTGATGAAGAGAGATGAAAAACAAACCGCGACGCCTGGCGGCATCGCGGTCTCAGAGATATGTTACAGCCAGTCGCCGTTGCGAATAACCCCAACCGCCAGCCCTTCAATGGTGAAGCTCTGCTGACGAAGGTCAACGACAATTGGTTTAAACTCGCTATTTTCTGGCAACAGTTCGACTTTATTGCCCTGTTTTTTCAGGCGCTTAACGGTAACTTCGTCATCAATACGTGCGACAACGACCTGACCGTTACGTACATCCTGAGTTTTATGCACTGCCAGCAAGTCGCCATCCATAATGCCGATATCTTTCATCGACATCCCGCTGACGCGCAGCAGGAAATCAGCATTCGGCTTGAACAAGGAAGGATCGACCTGATAATGACCTTCAATATGCTGTTGCGCCAGAAGCGGTTCACCGGCAGCCACACGACCTACCAGCGGCAACCCTTCTTCCTCTTCCTGCAACAGACGAATCCCGCGTGATGCGCCGGAAACAATTTCAATAACGCCTTTGCGTGCCAGCGCCTTCAGATGTTCTTCAGCCGCGTTTGGGGAACGGAACCCCAAACGCTGCGCGATTTCCGCACGCGTCGGCGGCATACCTGTCTGGCTGATGTGATCACGGATGAGATCAAACACCTCTTGTTGCCTGGCCGTTAACGCTTTCATTCCGCCCCCTGGGTGTATATACAGTTATGCTGTGAGTATATACAGCAAAAGGCGATTTTGGAACCATAAACTGCACAATAAACCAGAGATTTATCGAAATCTGGAAGGGTTATCCAAAATGCGACCATAACAGGATGCACCAGGTTATCACGGCGACGATAATCGCAATCAGCACCGCGGCGGATCCCATATCTTTAGCGCGTCCGGAAAGCTCATGGTATTCAGAGCCAATTCGGTCAACCACTGCTTCGATGGCGCTATTGAGGATTTCCACAATCATCACCAGCATCACGGAGCTGATAAGCAGCACGCGGGTAATTGCGTCCACATCCAGCCAGCAGGCGATGACCACCGCCAACAATACCGCTACGCCTTCCTGACGGAATGCCGCTTCGTTGATCCATGCAGCGCGTAAACCTTTCCAGGAATAGCCAGCAGCTTTGATAATTCGGGTGAATCCAGTGGTATTATTGGCCATTGAAAGAACCTTTTTACATTATGAGCGTCAATATCAGTGTACCGTTAAATCCGATGATTCGGGTTTGCGTAACGCCGCGCGAAACATGAGCGGATACCACAGAATTTCCCATGACTTTCTGCTATCCTTGCCGCGCATTTGCATTATTAACCAGAGGCTTTACATCGTTTATGTCCGGCTGGCCACGAATTTACTACAAATTACTGAATTTACCATTAAGCATCCTGGTAAAAAGCAAGTCTATTCCGGCAGATCCTGCCCCGGAACTGGGGCTGGATACCTCTCGTCCAATTATGTACGTTTTACCGTACAACTCGAAAGCAGATTTGCTGACGTTACGCGCCCAGTGTCTGGCTCATGACTTGCCTGACCCGTTAGAGCCGCTGGAAATCGACGGCACGCTACTGCCGCGCTATGTGTTCATTCACGGCGGGCCGCGTGTATTCACCTATTACACGCCGAAAGAAGAGTCTATTAAGCTGTTCCACGACTATCTCGATTTGCACCGTAGCAACCCAAATCTGGATGTGCAGATGGTGCCAGTATCGGTGATGTTTGGTCGCGCGCCGGGGCGTGAAAAAGGCGAAGTAAACCCGCCGCTGCGTATGCTTAACGGCGTACAGAAATTTTTCGCCGTACTGTGGCTCGGTCGCGACAGTTTTGTGCGTTTCTCGCCGTCAGTTTCGCTGCGCCGTATGGCGGATGAACACGGCACGGATAAAACTATCGCACAGAAACTGGCGCGCGTGGCGCGTATGCACTTTGCCCGTCAACGTCTGGCTGCTGTGGGCCCACGTCTGCCTGCTCGTCAGGATCTGTTTAATAAGCTGCTCGCCTCCCGCGCCATTGCCAAAGCGGTAGAAGATGAAGCGCGCAGCAAAAAAATCTCCCATGAAAAAGCGCAGCAGAACGCGATTGCGCTGATGGAAGAGATTGCGGCGAATTTCTCTTACGAGATGATTCGCCTGACTGACCGTATTCTGGGCTTCACCTGGAACCGCCTTTACCAGGGCATCAACGTCCATAACGCCGAGCGCGTTCGCCAGCTGGCCCACGACGGTCATGAGCTGGTATATGTGCCTTGCCACCGCAGCCACATGGACTACCTGCTGCTTTCTTACGTGCTGTATCACCAGGGGCTGGTGCCGCCGCATATCGCCGCTGGGATCAACCTGAACTTCTGGCCGGCCGGGCCGATTTTCCGCCGTCTGGGGGCGTTCTTTATTCGCCGTACTTTTAAAGGCAATAAACTTTATTCCACCGTTTTCCGTGAGTATCTCGGCGAACTGTTCAGCCGTGGTTATTCCGTCGAGTACTTCGTGGAAGGCGGTCGTTCCCGCACGGGGCGTTTGCTGGATCCGAAAACCGGTACGCTGTCGATGACCATTCAGGCGATGCTGCGTGGCGGCACGCGTCCGATTACGCTGATTCCGATCTACATCGGTTATGAGCACGTCATGGAAGTGGGTACTTACGCCAAAGAACTGCGCGGCGCGACGAAAGAGAAAGAGAGCCTGCCGCAGATGCTGCGCGGTTTAAGCAAGCTGCGTAATCTCGGTCAGGGTTACGTCAACTTCGGTGAACCAATGCCGTTGATGACCTACCTTAACCAGCACGTACCAGACTGGCGTGAATCTATCGATCCCATCGAAGCGGTGCGTCCGGCATGGTTAACGCCGACGGTCAATAATATTGCTGCCGATCTGATGGTACGCATTAACAACGCAGGCGCGGCAAACGCCATGAACCTGTGCTGTACTGCGCTTCTGGCGTCACGTCAGCGCTCACTCACCCGCGAGCAGTTAACCGAGCAACTCAACTGCTACCTGGATCTGATGCGCAACGTACCTTACTCCACGGACTCTACCGTTCCTTCAGCCAGCGCCAGCGAGCTTATCGATCACGCGCTGCAAATGAACAAGTTTGAAGTCGAGAAAGACACAATCGGCGACATCATCATTCTGCCGCGCGAGCAAGCGGTGCTGATGACCTACTATCGCAACAACATTGCGCATATGTTGGTGCTGCCTTCGCTGATGGCGGCAATTGTCACCCAGCATCGCCACATCTCCCGCGACGTATTGATGGAGCACGTCAATGTGCTTTACCCAATGCTGAAAGCGGAGCTGTTCCTGCGCTGGGATCGCGACGAGTTGCCGGACGTTATTGATGCGCTGGCAAATGAGATGCAACGTCAGGGGCTGATTACCCTGCAAGATGATGAGTTGCATATCAACCCGGCGCATTCTCGCACGCTACAGCTGCTGGCCGCAGGCGCGCGCGAAACGCTGCAACGTTATGCCATCACCTTCTGGTTGTTGAGTGCCAACCCGTCGATCAACCGCGGTACGCTGGAGAAAGAGAGCCGCACCGTCGCGCAACGTCTCTCCGTGCTGCACGGCATCAACGCGCCGGAGTTCTTCGACAAGGCGGTGTTCAGTTCTCTGGTGCTGACACTGCGTGATGAAGGGTATATCAGCGATAGCGGCGATGCCGAACCGGCAGAAACGATGAAGGTTTATCAGTTGCTGGCGGAGTTGATTACATCAGACGTGCGTTTGACGATTGAGAGTGCGACGCAGGGCGAAGGGTAATCAGAGAGAATTGCCGGATGCGGCGAAAACGCCTTATCCGGCCTTCCATAATCTGCAAATTCAATAAATTGCGATGTGTTGTGTAGGCCTGAGAAGCGCCGCGCATCAGGCAACCCAGAAGAAAGCCGGATGATCATCCGGCTTTTTTACATCATCAGAAATGCCAGTAACTCATTGCCAGCCCTAAAAATAGTACCAGACCAACATAGTTATTATTCATAAATGCTTTAAAGCAGGCTTCACGCTCGCGGTTGGCAATCAGTTTTTGTTGATAAACAAACAGCGCGCCAGCCACCAGAATTGACCAGTAATATCCCCAGCCTAAGCCATTTAACTCACCGATGATCGCCATCAGTGCCAGTACGCCAATCTGCAAAATACCAATAATCAATTTATCGTATTGGCCGAACAGGATTGCCGTGGATTTAATGCCAATCTTCACATCATCATCGCGGTCAACCATCGCATACTGCGTGTCGTAAGCCACCGCCCAGAGAATATTGGCGAGGAACATTAACCAGCAACTCAATGGCACCGACTCACTCACAGCGGCAAAAGCCATTGGAATCGACCAGCCAAACGCCGCGCCCAGCACCACTTGCGGTAGATGGGTATACCGCTTCATAAACGGGTACACCCACGCCAGCGCTAGCGCGGCAATCGACAACAGAATGGTCATCGTATTCAGCGTCAGCACCAGTAAAAACGAAATCAGTACCAGCACGACAAACAGCGCGCGCGCCTCTTTCTCTGTTACCGCGCCGCTGGGAAGTGGTCGGTTCGCCGTGCGCTTAACATGACCATCAAACTTGCGGTCAGCATAATCATTCACCACACATCCGGCAGCGCGCATCAGCCAGACACCCGCGACAAACACCGCCAGGATCCAGAGCTGGGGAACGCCCGGTGTCGCCACCCACAACGCCCATAATGTTGGCCAGAGCAGCAGTAACGCGCCAATTGGCTTATCCGTACGCATTAAGCGATGAAACGCCAGCAGCTTATTCTGCGTCAGACTCCACTCCATATTTTTTTCCTCTTAGTACAACGGTGACGCCGGTAAAAACAGTTCTGTTAGCAACAGCGGTTTACCGCTTAATCGCAGACGGGAACGTCGCCCCCACAGTCCGGCATCACGGCCTATCTCAATAAAGTCCCGGGTTAATGTCGATGATGTGAACAGATAGCGTCCTAACGGCGTTTTACCCAATTTTTGTAACGCCAGCTCCGGCCCGCTTAACGTTGACACAGGAACGACGGTACGACCGGCAAGCCACGGTTCACCATCGGCACATAACAAAATTTCACGTAACCAGTAACGAGACTCTTTCGGCAGCAGCGGCAGTTCTTCGGGGATTTCATTCTGCTCGACAAACCCTTCGCGGATCATCGTCACGCTCACCGTTTTTCCCTGCTGTTCAAAACGTTTTGTCATGGAATCCTCCAGCAACAGCCAGTCGAGCAGTTGCGGATCCAGGGCAGGGATCTCTTTAAAATAGCGCAGCGCACGCAGTTGCGTTAACGCGGGGTGTGACATGCCGAACTCTCCGTTACATAACGTAAAGGCATTGTATCGCAGAAAAGTGTTTACGGGAGATGTAAAGCAAATTAAGTGATCTAATACGCAACAAAAACGCAACAATCGCATGAAGTGGTAAAACGCTGTTGAACCTTACGCTTTACCGATGCCCGTGCTGGCGAGGGCAACCGTAGGGGCATCACCGTCCAGGATGCCAGGAACGGTGATGTTTTCCTTTACTTAAACACCCTTATTCATTATACGATGAGCTCGCCAACTCGCAGTAAAAATTGGGAAAAGCGCATATTTACCATGAGATTTGGAGCTGAAAAGTGTTTCCTGAGTAAGATTAACAGGCAACATCTCATGTCTGGATTTGTAGATATACGTGGAATTCCAATTGGTATCTTTTGTAGGATTCAACATATCATGTAAGCGCTGGGAGCTTACCACCATAACTGGCCCATCATCGACTGAGGAGAACAGGATAAAGATATTATCGTTTCGTGTTAATTCATTCGTGTTAAAGGTTCTTAAATTATCTTCAGTTTCTATAAATATAGGTGAAACATCATCACTACGAATCCACTCTTTATAAAGATGCCAAACATTTGCTTTGATCATATCATCCGTTGATCGTAAGGCCTGATCGATAAGTTGGATAAAAAAATTGTTATTTTTATCAATTAGCCATTTATTCGTATTAAATCTGTTAATAAAATCGATCATCTGTTGGGTATCGAAATTCACCTCACTGAATCGATGTTGACGCATAAAATCATCGAACTTGTTATCTTCATCAGAATGGATATAACTGCGTATAATGGGATCTTTTATTAAGGACAATGGCTAAATATTTTCTTCATATTCTCAATAAAGTTTTTATTAACAATATTAAGTATTTTTAATTGCATCACCAGTTTTACGGCCAGAACGGATTTCAATATCATTGCATTATCTGGCAATGTATCAATCATTTTTATAATGTTATTGATATAACCATCGAGATCTTCATTCCAAAATATATCTGAATAATCAATAGTTAATTCCAATTGTTCTGTAATGCAATCTTTAAAATTCCCTGTCGACATTCGCACATAATCAAACATAACAGCTGTCAAATTCGATTTAATAAATGATATTTCTTTGGCAGACAGAAACTCTGCTCTGGTGAAGTGCGAAGCGTAAAGATAACAATTATCGAAGTTTGAATTTCTAATCTGACATTCGCGAAAATTACTATGACCAAGTTGGTAATGACTCCAACTTATTGATAGTGTTTTATGTTCAGATAATGCCCGATGACTTTGTCATGCAGCTCCACCGATTTTGAGAACGACAGCGACTTCCGTCCCAGCCGTGCCAGGTGCTGCCTCAGATTCAGGTTATGCCGCTCAATTCGCTGCGTATATCGCTTGCTGATTACGTGCAGCTTTCCCTTCAGGCGGGATTCATACAGCGGCCAGCCATCCGTCATCCATATCACCACGTCAAAGGGTGAC
>SKEO01000134.1_pt1 | contig 71311 bp, 56 predicted proteins | sample 4826801 | NCBI WGS metagenome assembly SKEO01 (sample SAMN11008807, study PRJNA524170) | human gut metagenome | biome: Human fecal sample; material: Feces; isolation source: fecal sample from pouch patient p3 | host: Homo sapiens | place: Israel: Tel-Aviv | collected 2016-02-25 | reverse complement strand
TGTTTAAGGTTCAAGCGTCAAGGTTCAGTGTTTAAGGTTCAGGGCTCTCGTGGCGGCTTCGCCGCCTTTTTTTAGATTTTTTTAGAAGAGGGTATTCTTGTATCGCAGCATTGCCCGAAGGGGCGGATAGGGCACAGGCGGCATGAAAAAGGTACGGCGCATAAAATGAGGAAGCGCCGCGGAGCTTCCTGTATGATGGACAAACTATTTTTCATATAATGGGGGGCGCTATATGAGTGGTGCGCCCCTAATCCCTAGCCACCAGTCACTAGTCCCTAGTCACTAGCTGCCCCTAATCCCTAGCCACTAGTTACTTCTTCCTCTTTTTCGTCTCGAAGAGGAGCTCGATGACGCGGCTGGGGCGCCCGCTTTTCCCTGTGAAGGAGCGGCTGACGTCCTGAGCAAGGTGGTGGTCGATGAGCTTTACGAGGATGCGGTTCACCGTGCGCGGGGTGACGCTCAGAAAGTCGGCCAACTCGGATGAGGTGAAGCGCTGCTTCCCAAGGTTCCGGCAGGCATGGTAAAGGAGCGTGATGATACGCAGGCTCACGCCGGATTTCCGGGACAGGTACAGGAACTGCTCATCGATGGGGCGATCGCCCGCGATCTGTGCATCAAGGCTGCTTTTGGACATGGGGACGGGGGTCGTGAGATTCTGACTGATGAGATAGGCCTGATTGCCGCCTGCACCGCTCGCATGGCGCATGGCGATCTCCGCTTTGTAGCGGGCATCATCTGCCATGGCACTGTAGCCGATGCCGACCGAAATGGTGAATGCGGTGGAGGAGGAGATGGTCTCTAGCAGCGGGAAGTGCTGGTACTCATTGGTTGCCGCTTCGAGCAGGCGACTGGAGAGGAAAAGCACATAGTCGTAGGGCGGTCGCTCGATGCAGGCAGCGTGAAGGGCGTGGGCGAAGCACTGGATCTCGTGAGTGATGCGTGCCTGTTCCATGGAGAGCTGGAATTCATTCTGTGCGGAGATGGTCTCCTGCGGTAGGTCGATGTGGATCGCCATGGCGGCCATCTGGCTCTCTTCTCTGCTGTTCAGCTCATGAGTAAGGATGCTGCGCTGCAGACCATTCCGAATGTCATCGTAGGAGGGCTGAAGAATGTAGACAGGGACTCCCCGCTCTTTCAATATATCGCGCACCTTGTAGAAGATGGTGATGCAGAAGGCGACCTTCTTCTCGCGGTAGAGCTTTTCCATTTTATTGGCATCCTTGATGAGAAGCCCTTCATTGTAGGGAAAAAAGGGGATGACCTCGACATGCGTATCTTCTGCCGCATAGCCGATCTCATGAAAGGCGAGCTGGAAATAGTCCACATGATCCATGTCGGTCGCGACTTTCATCGGATAGCCGGCGACCTCTGCGCGGAAGAGAAGGCGAAGCAGCGCAGAGGTGGAGCGGGGGATAGTGACCCATTCCGTATTGTGAGGAATGGATTTTTCCGCATAGTGGCGGGCCGTATTTCCAAGGAAGAGGAAAGTATCTACCTGACTCTGCCTCCCTGTGATGAGCTCCGGGATATCGACGATGGAATGATAGGGGAAGGGGACAGGGGCAATGTCAGAGAATTCCTTCGAAATGAAGGAAAGAATGTCAGGCATGATCTCAGAGGGGACGACGATGCCAATGCGCAGCATGGGGGACTCCTTTCTGTGTAATGGGGCGTGAAGCATATGGTTTATTAAAAATCGCTGAATTTCGGTCATGATAAGGGTCTATTAAGGACACTGGTATTTTCTTATGATAAGCGTAAGCCAAGTAAAAGTAAATAGCGGATCTGTGAGAGTTCCGCGGGGCGAGGGAGTCTCTATGAATGAACGGATAATGCCGTCTTTTCATGGAGCTTTTTTATTACCCAAGAGGGTAGGGGGAGGTTTTCTATGGGCTTTCTGAAAAAGCTGCAAAGCGAAAACAGGTATGTGGTATTTTTCTTTCTGTATATAGGATTCTGTATATCCTATATCGACCGCAGTGCGATCGGACTCGCACTGCCATCTGTTTCTAAGGATTTCAATCTGGCACCGACGGAAATGGGTGTCGTCATTTCGGCCTTCTTCATCGGCTACTCGATCATGCAGATCCCGGGGGGCTGGCTGTCAGACCATTTCGGATCGAAAACGGTCATCCTTGTCGCGCTGACGCTATGGTCCATCTTCACCTTCACGACAGGGCATGCATCGACTCTGGCGGGCCTGCTTTTCCTCCGGTTCGTCTTCGGTCTTTGCGAAGGACCGTATGCCGGATCCTGCTACCGCGCGATCGCCGAATACTTCCCGCGTGAGCTGCGTCCTGCCTTTACCACGGGGATCCTTTCTTCGAACTATATCGGCTCTGCACTGGCACCGGTCGTCATCGTGCCGCTGATTCTCTGGTTCGGATGGAGAGGCATGTTCCAGATCCTTGGTATCGTCGGTCTTGTCTATGTATTCTTCTATGCACTCTTTGTGAAGCAGACCAAGCCGCAGGAAGAAACCAAAGAGGATAAGAGCAAGAAGAATAAATACTTCCTGCACCTCCTGAAGTTCTCCCTGATCTGGAAACTCATCCTTTGCGCATTCTGTATTTCCTGCATCAATAAAGGCCTCGATGCCTGGATGCCGACCTACCTCATCGCAGAGCGCGGCATCAACCTCAAAGCAGTCGGCTATCTCACACCGATCCCCTTCATTGCTTCCTTCCTGTCCACCGCCGTCTGCGGCTGGGTCATGAACAAGTACTTTGATAAGAAGGAAAACTGGATGATCGTCATCTGTGCTGCGATGACGGCGATCTTCCTGTACTTCATGTACAATGCAGAAACGATCATGTGGGTCGTCATCTTCCAGTGCGGCGTGTACTTCTTCAAAGCCTGCATTCTGGGGACGGCTGTGGCCATCGTCCTCAAGATCGTCACCGGCTCCATTGCCGGCAGTGCTTCGACACTGATCAACATGGGTGGTCAGGTAGCCGGCTTCATCTCGCCGATCATCATGGGCTACTTGGTCTATGCCTTCAATGGCTCCTTCAATGCCGTATTTTACTACCTGATGGGTGTCGCTGCACTCTGTGCCATCAGCGCGCTTCTCATCCCGACCCGTAAGGAAGATATGCTGGATCTGGAAAAGTAGGGACTAGTGACTGGTGACTGGTGTCTGGAGACTAGGAGACTGGGAGACACCAGACTCTCTTGTAGCGTCATTGAAAGCGTTGCCGAGAAATCTTTGTCATTCGCGGGCAAGCGGATTATGTCAGGAAATCTAAAACGGGAAACCTGCTATCCGCTGGGCTGTGGGCATCGTTCTTTTTGTACTGCGCGGTGCTTACGAGGCGATACTTGAAGGTAGCATTTAGTCACAAGTCACTTGAGGCTCCTAATCCCTAGCCACTAATCCCTAATCCCTAATCCCTGCTTTCATATTTAAACACTGTTATTTCTTTACAAGTGAAGATACAAAGGAGAATATAATGAAAATTACAAAAGCTATCGTAAGACGTATGAGCCTGGACTTCAAGGTGGGCTTCCGCACCAGCTTCGGCCTTTCTACGACGAAAGATTTTTCCATCGTAGAGCTGCATGACAGTGATGGAAATGTGGGCTATGGTGCCTGCTCCGCCTTCATGCGTCCCTGGTACAACGAAGAAACCACCATGGGTGCGCTCTTCGTGATCAAAGAATACCTGATCCCATCCCTCTTCGAGGCGGGAGACTTCAAGGATCCGGAATGGTTCTTCGATCACACCAGCTGGATCCGCAGAAACCGTATGGCTCGTGCGTCCGTCGACTGCGCGCTGTGGGAACTTTACTCCAAAGAGCTTGGCATTCCGGAATACAAAGCACTGGGCGGTGTCAGAGATGAGATCGAAGCGGGCGTATCGCTCGGCATCGAAGATACGCCTGACAAGCTGCTTCACACCATTGAGAAATACATGGCACAGGGCTATCGCCGTGTAAAGTGCAAGATCAAACCGGGCTATGATATCGATTATCTCCGCGCCGTCCGCAAGGAATATGGCGACATCATGCTGATGGTCGATGCGAACTCGGCCTATACCTTGGATGACATCGATCTCTTCAAGGAAATGGATGAACTGGGGCTTCTCATGATCGAGCAGCCGCTTGCATCGGATGACATCGTCGATCACCGCCATCTGCAGCAGGCGATCCAGACACCGGTCTGCCTCGATGAAAGTATCGACAGCGTCGATGATGCCAGACGCGCGATCGAGCTTGGCAGCTGCAAGATCATCAATATCAAAGTCGCACGCGTCGGTGGCCTGACGGAAGCGCGCCGCATTCAGAAATTTGCCGGCGAACGCGGTGTCTTCTCCTGGTGCGGCGGTATGGTGGATGACGGTGTCGCAAGAGGTCACAACATGGCGGTCGCGACTCTTCCGTACTACAAATATCCGAATGATATCCCGGGAAGTGATCGCTACTATGCCGATGACATCGTGACACCATCCACTTATATCGATTCTCACGCAAAGATCCAGTTGCCGGATCTTCCGGGAACAGGCTTTGAACTGAATCAGGACGTCGTCGAACGACATACCCTTGAAAAGTGGGAATTTGGGAAATAAAGTGACTGGTGACTAGTGACTGGTGACTAGGGATTAGTGACTAGTGGCTAGGAATCAGCGTTTTTCTGAATCTCAAACTTATACATACAAAGGAAGTCATACACATGGATACAAAAGAAAAAGCATTTGCATGGGTGGATGCCCACCGGGATGAGATGGTCGATCTGTGGAGAGAGATGGTCTCCATCGACTCCGGCATCGGTGTAAAAGAAGGGGGCATGGAGATCGGAAATCTCTGTGCATCGCGTCTGGAAAAGATGGGGTTTTCCATTCGTCGCTATTCATTTGAAAAATGTGGGGACACCATCATTGGTGAAAGGGGAGACCTCTCGAAGCCGTATGTCATTCTGATGGGACACATGGATACCGTTTTCTACCAAGGAGAAGTAGAGAAGCGTCCATTCACGATCAAAGACGGCAAGGCCTATGGACCGGGCGTTCTTGACATGAAGGGCGGGGATACCATTGCGATCTCCTCGCTGGAAGCACTGTATGATGCAGGCTACGATTTCCCATGCAAAGTCATTCTGGTAGCAGATGAAGAACCGGCGCACTGTTTCTCGAACAATCCGGAAGTGATCAAGAAGGAAGCCAAAGGCGCCAAGTGTGCCTTCAACTTTGAGACTGGCTTCGTCGATCATGACATCACAGTACAGAGAAGAGGCTGCTGGCGATTCATCATCGAAACTTTCGGCCGTGGCTGTCACGTAGGGAATGACCCGCAGAATGGCAGAAGTGCGATCCTGGAAATGTCACACAAGATCATCGAGATCGAAGCCCTGTCGGACCTGTCCAAGGGCTACAATGTCAATGTCGGCACCATCACCGGCGGCACGGTCGCCAATGCGGCACCGGCGTACTGCAAAGTGGAGTGCGACTTCCGCTATGTGAGCCATGATGATCTGCCGAAGCTGAAGAAAATGGTTTACGCCATCGTAGAAAAGAACTTCGTGCCGGATGTGACGACGAAGATCACCGACACCTTCGGCTTCGATGAAATGGAACGCACAGAAGCCACCATGGAGCTTCTGGAAGTCGCCAAAGAGGCGGCGAAAGAAAGCGGTCTTCCGATCCCGGGACCAAAGCTCTGCGGCGGCGGCTCTGATGCGGCGTATACTGTACAGGCCGGTGTAGCGACACTCTGCTCCATAGGCGTCGAAGGTGCACGTAACCATACTGTCGAAGAATGGGCGGATGTCGAGAGTCTTTTCACACGTACCAAGCTGATGATTGCCATCCTTTTGAAGGTGACAAAGTAAGATATAGGGAGACGCTGATTAAATAGCAGAGCCAGATTTCATATGGATTTTTATACATAGCTTCGTCATCATCTTCCTTAAATAGCTCGCTATTCGCGTCAGATGATTCCTTGCTCTGTATAAAAATCCAAGAATGAAATCTGACAACGATTGAATCAGTGTTTCCCTAGAATAATAAAAATTCTAAAGGCTTCTATAGGGGAGAAGTCTTTAGAATTTTTGCTATTAGTAAGAAAAATCATCATATCGGAGGAAGCAAGATGCATTCTATGAATGAATTATTCACCAAGGTGGATGAAAATAAAAAAGCCATGCTCGAGACATGGCGCATGCTGGTCGATCGTGACTGCGGCTCTGCCAATAAGGCAGGAGTCGATGCAGTAGGGAAGGATATTCAGCATTTCCTTGAAGCACTTGGCTTTGCCGTGCGTTTTCATACCTACGAAAAGGCGGGAAATATGCTTGTCGCAGAGTACGGCGATATGAGTAAGCCCTTCGTCATACTGACAGGCCATATGGATACCGTCTTTGCGGATGGGACAGCGGCGGCTCGTCCTTTTACCATCAAAGACGGCAAGGTCACTGGTCCTGGTGTCTTGGATATGAAGGGCGGCGTCACCATTCTTCTCTATGCCGTGAAATTCCTGCTCGAAAGCGGCTATGATCGCTATCCGATCAAGATCATTCTGGCGGGTGATGAAGAAGTGGGGCATCAGAAATCGGAGGGCGTATCGGACTACAAGCAGGAAGCGCAGGGGGCGCTCATGGCTTTCAATCTGGAAACATCTTTCCCGGATGGAAGCATCGTCATAGAGAGAAAAGGCTGCGCGCAGTACCTCTTCGAAGTGACGGGCGTCGGCGCACATGCAGGAAACAACCCGCAGGATGGCAGAAGCGCGGTCGAGGAGCTCGCCCATAAGATCCTGGATATCCAGAAAGAGACGGACTATGCGGAAGGGACGACGGTCAATGCCGGCGTCATCGGCGGCGGTACAGTGGCGAACGCGGTGCCGGAGCATGCATGGTGCAGAGTCGATGTCCGCTTTGCCAAAAGCGAGGGGATCGAGCGTATCGATCGTGATTTCAAAGACATCGCTGCCCGTCAGTATGTCAATGATACGACGACAGTCGTGAAGCCGCTGATCGTATTCCCTGCCATGGAAAGACTTTCTGCATCGGAAACACTCTTTGCCAGAGCCGAAGCTGTCGCAGAGACATATCGTTTTCCAAAAATGAAAGCCATCGCTGTCGGCGGCGGCAGTGACTCAGCGAATCTCACTACTGTCGGCATCCCGACACTCTGTGCGCTGGGCGTCAAGGGCGAATTCAATCACACCGAGCGTGAATGGGCGGACGAAGCGTCTCTTTATGAACGCACCAAACTTCTGATGGCATTCTTATGTGAGCTGTAAAAGGTTGGTGACTAGTGGCTGGTGACTAGTGACTGGGATTCTCCGGCATCGTCATCCCGAGCGTAGCCGAGGGATCTCTACTGCACTGCAGGAATCGGCGTGTATACGCCGAGGGGAAACGATGTCTTGGTACTGCCTCACATCAGGCAATGATCGTTCTGCAAGAGAGATCGAGGGCTGCGCTCGAGATGACGACGACGCGAAGCGCTATCAAAACTCCGCGGCGCTTCCTAATTTTACTAGTGACTAGTGGCTGGTGACTGGTGACTAGTCCCTAGTCACTGGAACTCTCACAGCTTGTACTGCTCGAGCGCAGTGATCAGGGCTTTTGTATGAACCGGCTTGGGAAGGTAGGCATTCATGCCTGCGGCGTGGACTTCCTCCTCTATATCTTGGTAAGTATTTGCGGTGACTGCGATGATCGGTATGGTGAGGGCATTGACGCGGGAAAGGGCACGGATGGCCTTCGTGGTCGCAAAGCCGTCCATACCGGGCATGACGAGATCCATGAGGATAGCATCAAAGGTGTTGAGATCCGATTTCTCAAAAGCACGGATGAGATCCCAAAAGCGGGATAGCTTCCCAGAAGCATGAGGCCGGGCTCGATATTGAAATGATTCTTCTGGATGATATCCTGCGCGACAACCCCGTGGCAGATGCCGTAGTCCACGTCACCGCCCTCGACGGCAGCAAGGATGGACGTATTCGTAGGATACTCGACGTAAGTACAGTTGAAATCAAAGCTGGTCATCAGGACAGAGTTTTTCATGAGGGCGACACGCTTGCCCGAAAGCTGGCTTACGTGGCTGACCGGCTCTTTGCCAAAGATCTGCATGGTGTCGGCACTCGTCGGGATGGTCTTGACGACGTCCGGCATGTTCGAGTAGATCTCAAGGCCGGCGAGTACATCCACTTTGCCATCCTGCAGCATCTTCCGGCAGGTCGGCCAGTCACCCGTGAAGAGCTCCGGCTTGCGCTGCATACGGTTGGCCAAATCATAGAGGACCTCTACGTCCATGCCCGAGAGCTGACCCTCTTTGTTTAAGAAGGAATGAGGCGCAAAGTCACTCGCAACAGCCACGCGAAGCACCCGGCCGTTCGATCGTACCAGGGGCGCTGCATCCACGCCGATCGGTTTTCGGAAAAGACCCATCTGCCACCCTGTAAAAAGGAGGGGGGCTAGGACGCCGAGAAAGAGAACCATATACAAAATCAGGTCGAATCGATTGAGGTTTTTCTTTAGCTGGTGCATAGGAAAATCCTTTCCGGAAAAAATCGAAGCCTTTAAGGAAACGCTGATTCAATCGCAGAGTTCGATTTTACAAGAATTTTTATACATAGCTTCGTCATACCCTTCCTTAAATAGCTCGCTATTCGCGTCAGGCTATTTCTCGCTATGCATAAAAATTCAAGAGTAAAATCTGACAACGATTTAATCAGTGTTTCCTTAAGAAGGATACGATAAGGAGAAAAACAAGGTCTTTTCATTCATATTACTATAGACAGAGCCTTTTTGAAAGGAGAAAACGCATCCGATTTCCTCTTGACGCGGGTACTTTCGTTTAGTAGTATAAATTTGTTTATCCTTAAGCGGTGAAAAAAAACATGCTGATACATTCTGAACATGACCCATCAGTATTTTCAAAATAGAAAGGCAGAACGGAAATGAAAGCACCTATAGAAGAAATCAATGTATTTGTCGATCGAAACAAAGAGGAAATGCTTCTTTTCTGGGAGCAGCTTGTGAACCGACAGGCAGGCTCGAAAGAAGTGGACCGTGTGAACCGCATCATGCATTTCCTGAAGGAACATTTTGAGCGAGAGGGCATTGACTGCCGTCTCGTCGATAGCCATGGGAGCGCGGATGTGCTGGTGGCGGAACTCAATGCAGATGTCCCCGGTGCGCCGCTTCTCCTTTCAGGGCATTGCGACACCGTATTTCCTTCCGGCAGCTATCCGGAGGATCCCTTCCATATCGAAGACGGCTTTGCCAGAGGCCCCGGCGTACTGGATATGAAATGCGGGGTAGCACAGATATTCTACCTTCTGGTCGCACTGAAGCACTTCGGCTATCGTGATCGTCCCGTCAAAGCCATCTTGGTCGGAGATGAAGAGACGAGCCATTATGGCGGCATCGCAGACCAGATCCTGAAAGACGAAGCGAAGGGCGCGCTGTGCTGCTTCAATATGGAAAGCGGACGCCTTGATCACTGCATGACTGTAGGCCGTAAAGGCTGCCTTGACTGCCACATCACGGTGCGCGGCGTCGCTGCACATGCGGGAAACGACTACGCAAAAGGCAGAAACGCCATCGTTGAGATGGCCCAGAAGCTGCCGCTCCTTCAGGCACTTACCATCTATGAGGAAGGTCTCACGGTCAGCGTAGGGACTATCAAGGGCGGCACCGTTTCGAATGCGGTCCCTGACTACTGCTACGCCGAGCTCGATGTGCGCTACAAGAAACAGAAGCATATGGACTATGTGAAGGAAAAGATGCGGGAGATCTGCGATAAAACCTTCATCGAAGGCACTACAACAACGATCGAATTTGTCGCGCCCATGCCTCCTTTTGAAGAAACGAAAGCCAATCATCAGCTGCTCTCTCATATCAATCGCGTCGCGAAAGACTGCGGCTATGAGCCTTTTGGCGCGATCTACGTCGGTGGCGGTTCGGATGCCTCCTATATCTCCAGTATGGGCGTGCCCACCGTCTGCTCCATGAGCGCAGAAGGCAGTGGCGCACATACCATGGAAGAAAAAGCCTCCGTCGAGAGCTTCTATTCCCGCTGGATCATTGCCCTCGCCTCGATCATGGAAATCGATCAGTATGCGGGGGATCAGTAACTAGTGGCTAGGGACTAGTGACTGGGGATGAGGGTCTAGGCTCCCCTCTCAGCTGCGTAATGCTATTAAGTTGAGCGGCAGAACATTCTTGGCTCCCCATCGGGGGAGCTGCCCGGAGGGCTGAGGGGGCAGCACTACGGTATATTGGGCATTGTTCGATGGCCGCTGGCATGCCCCATCTCGCTGCGCTCGAAATGGCGTCTCACTGGATTTTAGCGTCGCTTCGCTCCTAAAAATCCAGTTCGCTTGCACATATTGCCTTCGGCACTTCCCCCGAAGGGGGAAGCAAGACGTTACGGCACTAACAATTTCCTTAACTTAATAACATTACTCAGCTATGTAGGCCCTTGGAGAAGGGCCGCGCCAAAGGCGCAGGATAGAGTGCCCCAAAGGGGCACCCCTCAATGAAGCGGAACGAAAGTGCATGTGCGATAAAGCTACACCCGTATCGGCATCCCGAGCGGAGCCCTCGATCCTCCTTGTAGAACGGTTAGCGCGCTAAGTGTGCTATTTTATCACTGCTTCAGGTGGACGTCTTACGCTTATTTCAATATTCCGCGGTGCTTCTAATTTTTATGCGCCGCAACTTCCCCTCAGAACCTATTGCCCCTTTTTCCTATCACGCCCCTCTGCGTTTCACAGCAAACCAAGACAACAGGAGAATCATATCTAATGAAAGATCAAGTGAAAGCATTCAAAGCACCCAGCCCGATCATCATACTGGTGTGCGTCATCGTATTCTGCGCCATTGCGAGCTACATCATCCCCGCGGGCGTTTATGACCGAGTCAAGGACGTTCAGACCGGAAAAATGGTCGTCGACCCATCTACCTTCCACTATGTAGCGCAGAAACCGACAGGATTTCTCGATTTCTTCACTTCTATCAATAAAGGATTCAAGGGCGGTATCAGCATCATCGCCTTCCTCTTCATGGTGGGCGGCTCCCTCAATATCCTTGCCAAGACCGGTGCCATCGTGGCAGGGCTCAGCGCTCTCGTCGAAAAGCTGAAGAATCGGAGCGTTCTTCTGATCCCCGTCCTCATGACCACGCTTGCCATCTTCTCGACACTCGCCGGATGCAACGAGGAATACCTCGCCTTCACGCCTCTCGTCGTGAGCGTCGCGCTCGCGCTCGGCTTCGACTCCTTGACCGCGCTTGGCATGCTCTTCTGCTCGGTCGCAGCCGGTTATGGCGCCGGATGCACCCAGCCATTCTCCGTCGGCGTTGCGCAGGGCATCGCCGGTGTCCCGATCTTCTCCGGCCTGCCATACCGTATGGGTATCTTTGTCTTGCTCCTCGTGCTGAACATTTCTTATGTCATGTACCACGCGCGCAAGGTGAAGAAAGACCCGAAGAGCAGCCCGGTCTATGAGATCGACCTGCCGAAACGAGACAAGATCGATCTTTCAACCGCAGAAAAACTCTCCACACGGCAGGCCATCTGCCTTGGTCTCCTTGGTCTGAACTTCGTTTGCATCATCATCGGCGTGCTGAAATTTGATTTCTATATGAATGAAATCTCTGCGATCTTCCTCATCATGGGCATCCTCTCCGGCATCATCTGCCGCCTGCACCCGAATGACATCTGTGATGCTTTCCTCGAAGGCTGCAAGGGCATGATGCTCCCCTGTCTCGCTGTTGCGATGTGTAAGGCAGCCACCATCCTTTTGGACAATGCCAAGGTCATGGATACCATCATCTACTACCTCGCCGGCATGCTCGACATCTTCCCATCCTCCATTATCGCCTTCGGTATGTTCATCATCCAGGACTGTTTCAATCTTCTCGTCCCCTCTAGCTCCGGGCAGGCGGCCATCTCCATGCCGATCATGGCACCGCTCGCTGACATCGTCGGCCTCACCCGGCAGACCGCCGTCTTCGCCTTCACCTTCGGCGATGCCTTCACGAACTGTATCACCCCGGCCTCCGGCGCCACCATGTCCTACCTCGCCATGGCAAACGTCCCCTACAAAAAATGGGCGCGCTTCATCCTCCCTCTCATCGGTATGTGGTGGATCGTCGCCTTCTGCTTCCTCACCTACGCGACCGCCATTCACCTAGGACCCGTATAACGAAAAGAGGGGAGAGTGCATCAGCCCCTCTTATGGCCTAGCACCTCCCCACAATAAAAACCCGCTGTAGACACAGGTCTATAGCGGGTTTTTATTGTGATTGTATATCGAGAGATTTCAATTCGGGGGGGGTCCTTGACCTTCACACTGAGCGAATTGACATATTCATCCGGATCCTTTGTCGCCCAGTAACTGATGATGGGGAAGAGGAAGACATCGCCATCGGGCACGAGATGATTTATCTTCATGAAATCCGTCAGTTTTTCATACGCCTCTTCTGCGTGGAGAAAGTACGCGCCCTTCGTCAGAATGGATAAATACAGCCCCGAGGGACGTATATAATTACAGGCAAGGGGCGATCCTTCCTCACCGGACTGTGTCACGATAGCGGACGAGTGCTTGAAATTTTTCGAGAAGAAATCCTCCTCACGGATGACCCAGCCTGTCGGGTGGTCCTTGCAGAAGGAATGGGCGAAGGCTTCATGCACATGCTGGGCGCGTATCGCGATGGCATCGAACCCTCCGCGGTGCACTTCCGGGATCGGTGTCAAATACATGCGGCAGTCCGGATAACATTGCAGGAGCACCCGATTGAGTTCCATGTGCTGACTGTATTCCAGTGTTTTTCGGTAGCAGGAAATGGCAGAGAGAAGCTGCTGAGTCTCCGACAGAGTTTGTTTACACAGTGATTCCTGCTCCTTCAGAATGCCGAGGATCTTATCACGCGAGCGATGCTCCAGAAATTCCTTGATGTGAGGGACAGAGATATCCAGTTTTCTCAGAAATAATATGATCTCCAGTGTCAGATACTGCGGCATCGCATAGTAACGATATCCGTTTTCAGCCACAAATTCTGGCGCAAGTAGCCCCATCTTATCGTAGTAAAACATCGTCTGCTTCGGAATCCCGAAGAGCTTGGCCAGCTCGCCAGCCGTATAATACTCTTTTTTATCGCTCATGCACTCACCTTTTAGATTTCATTACCGTATGACATTCATATACTTAATGATAACACAATAGTCGATGATATGAAAATAAAGATTTATTCCCTTGGTATGAGAGGGAAATGGGTGAATTTTAAGAATGGGCTTGCTATTTACATCCTTTCGTGCTACAATGACGGCATCAAGAGGTGAAAGCCCTTGAACCAACTGAAGAGGGAAGCAGAGCCTACGGGCTATTGCGCTGAATTCGGTGAGAATCCGAAACTGAGACCCAGCCGTGAAGGAAATTCATTTCCAAGTCGGATGCCGCCTGTTTCCAACATCCAAGAGCAAATCTGCGGGAGTCGTGTCTGCTTTCGTAGACTGGGTGCTGGTCACAGTCTCAGTCTACGCAGAAGTAGAAATCGATCCGCAGTTTTTTATTGCAGAAAATGAATGGATTTTCAAAGGCCTTGATCTATTTCTGATTTCTACCGCCTTCCTCTTTGTGAAAAGGAGAGCCAATGATGAAAAAAATTAAGGACGAAATCGCACGTATCGAAGGCGCGAAAGGAAACGTCGTCCTCGTGAACAAGAAATCTTATCTGGCTCTCCTGAAAGAGCTTTCCGTCCTGCGATTCAAAGTACACAGAGCGGAGAACTGGGAAACATCTGCGGCAGTCGTTTCCCTTGTAAGACGTGGTTATATGTATCAATACTGGTATCCGGAGAACAAACCGGCACAAAACAAAGGAGAACATAAAATGGCAGAACAGAAAAAAACCGAAGCGGTCGAAGTCAAAGTCGCAGCAGAAAAAGTAGCCGCTTTCCAGAAATATCTCGAAGAAAACAAGATCAGCGGATTTGGTCTGCAGGACTTCCAGAATGACGTTCATGCACAGGCATTCCGCAGCAACCTTCAGGTCGAAGGAACAAACCTGCCTTTCATGATCCTCTTAGACGACAGCGTATACACCATGCTCCAGGTCCAGGTCGCAGCCGGCCTTGCACAGGGCGACAAGAGAGAAAAGATCTGCTCCTTCCTGAATGACCTGAATGAACAGTATCGCATGCTGAAGTTCAGCGCTGACGCTGCTGGCAATGTCCTCCTCACTTGCTGTATCCCAGCCGGTGTACCGCACTTCGAACCGGCCCTCGTCATCGCCATCCTGAACCAGATCCAGGGTCTCCTCACCGCGACCTATCCGGAAATCATGAAACATCTCTGGGAAAAATAACAGGCATGTTGATTGGGTGATAAAGCTTTTGACTTCGATCGCCAACTGTCATCCGTTATACAAGAAAGAAGGTAATTCTTATGAATATGAAAAAACTCGCCGTCGCCGGAGCGATGCTCCTCGCTGGCACCTTTGGCGCCATGGGGATGGCTGATGCAGCCACCGGCATCGTCAATGTGAATGCCGTCCTCTCCAGCAATGCCGCTTTCCAGAAAGCAGGAAAGACCGTAGCAGCAGAACAGCAGAAGCTGCAGAAGGAATACAACGAAAAATCCAAAGGCATGAACGATGCCGACAAGAAAGCCCTGGAACAGAAGCTGAACCAGCAGCTCGCCCAGAAGGAAAATGAAGTCATGAAACCGATCCAGGACAACTTCAAGGCCGCTGTAGAAAAAGCAGCCAAAGCCAAGAAGATCGATACCGTCGTCGTTCCGGGCGGTATCATCTACGGCACCATCTCCGCTGACCTCACCGAAGATGTGAAAGCGAATATGAAATAAGACGGCAGACAGTGCAGGCAATACCGCTTTGTGGTATGACCTCATAGCAGGTCAGCAGGTTCGGCAGGCTCCTTGGACGTGACGCACGAAAGCCGCTTTTCCCTCCTTCCTCTGGAAGGAGGTGGCGCGAAGCGCCGGAGGTTGGCCCTGCAATATGTAAGCTTAAAAGCAAGAATGGGTGACTGATGAGTGAAATGCCAGCTCATGGCTTCGCCACCATCTATACTCTGCGGCGCTTTTATATTTTATGCGGCGGACCACTCCCGTTGAACCTTCTGAACCCATAGAACCGGCTGAACCTTTTTCGCACGCAATCAAAGAGCGGCACGTCCCGTGGGCTACCCTTAAAACCGTTTAAAGCTTACGCAGTTTCCGGGACGAGGCAGGGAGAGCGCTTGTGATTTTCCCCTCCCTGGTGTTTCCTGCCTTGTCCCCTATGTAGAGCTTTCCCCTCTACATATCACTCCTTTTTCTCCTCTCTCTTTTTTCTTGAAAAGCACCATATCGATGTCATGCAGGCATCGATATGGTGCTTTTTATTGTTTTAAAATACAAGGATGATCAAAAATGAAAAGATGATTTGTTCAAAATTAGTTGACCGTATGAATATAGTATACATTACACTATTGTGGAATCAAAAAATGAATTTTACGTATATATGATTGATCAGCTGTTCTTTACGATTGGTTAGCTTTTTATTATGCCATATGAGCCGTATAAAAAGCATGGTATGGCATCATTGATTTATACCAAGAGGAGGATATGAAGATGAGGACTAGGAAGTGGAGTGCATTGCTGGCTGCTGTCATAGCCATGACAGGGTTGAGCAACATTACATTGGCTGCCGATTATACGACAGGACTTACAGGTTCCTATAGAGCCGATAAAAAACTGCTGAAAGGGGACGGAAGTTCAGTCATACAATCGGGAAATAGTACGATTTATAATTTTGGCGGACGCGATCAGTCCTTTTCGGTTACAAACGCTGATGCGGTTTCTTTTTCAGCATCGGGAAAGAGTTTCATTGTTAACAACATCAGTGCAAATGGAAGTAAAGGAACGATTACGCTTCGCAGCCAGAATACAAAACCAAATGGCCTGGGTGAGGCTTCCGGTCTAAATATCGGATCCTGTAACGCTACGATCAATAGCAATCTGGTTATTGAAACCAGTGCGGACTATATGACCGATGGAATCCAAGTGGGAGGAAATGGGACTCTTACCATCAATGGCAGTGTCAAGATGCGTAAGGATGATAATGATAATCCATGGGGAGTAGTGACCAATAATGTGCATGGTAATTATGGCCCAGGGGGGTATGTAACCAACGATGCCTTGGAGTATACTGGCGCCAGATGGCAGCCGACGGGGCTTTATGTGAGTGAGTCCAGAGGGCATATAGTCATCAATGGGGATGTGGATATTGCTGTACGTGGTACAGCAGTGATCACCAATACATACAATGGTGCAGGGGATGTCACTCCGGATGAGTTATCCAGTATTTCCCTCTTAGGTGATCATACGAAAATCATTACGCCTTTTCAGGAAGAAGCCTATGTTGAAGGGTTTGGCAAATTTATTGAACCTTATTATTCCCTGGCCAGTTATGGTGGTACCGTCAATGTCAATGTAAAAGATCAGGTTGCACAGAATGGCAAAGTTGAAATTGTTGGTAATGTGATTTCCATGAAACGGTCTTCCGGTACATATACCAAGGATGTTTATCAGGACGGGCGTATCAATATCGGACTTACGACTGGCGATTCTTATTGGAAAGGTCTAATCGATAATGCCAATCTGGCACAAACAAGTCCTACAGAAAAAGATAAGTATGGACATCCCAAGTATGATCCTGCAATTCCCCCGGTGGATGCTGATCATTCGGGAGAAGTCAACCTGTGGCTCCAGAATGGGGCACAGTGGATCTATGAAAATGCGTCCCGCAAAGACGGCCTTGACTACAAGCATATGCCGGAATATAGCCAGTCGAGCTATGGCAGTTACGATGGAATGTCTCATCTTAGCCGCCTTGTCGGGGGAAAAGACAGCGCATCTGCTGGTATCATCCGTGTGAAGGACAATGATTCGATTCAGATCGCTGAGGCTGAAGGCGTTACCAAGGTTTGGTATGAGCATGCTGACGCTACTCCGGGCACTATTATTGGTGGCGATGTTAAGGTTCTTACTGCTAAGACCGGCACCGAGATGATGCTTTACACCGGCAACAATGGTATTACTAAAGGCTTGGCTGAAGGTGATGCTGCTGCAGATAAGAACAATGTCAGTGAAGTGCTGAACTCCCTGGCACACAAGCTGTGGTATATGGCCGGTGATGCTAATCTTAAAGGCAGCGTATCCATTGCTGAGGGTCTGACTGCGTCTTCTGCTACGATGAAGACTGGTAACATCACCTTTGCCGAGGGAGGTCAGGGCTTCTATGATTATACTCCGGCGAAGGACGATAAACCTTATGAAACCGGTCCTATTGTAAAATCCGAAAACATTGATGAAACACGTGTTGGCGATGTCAACGGCATTGTTTCTATCAATGTTACCGAAGCGCAGGATAGTGTAGCTGCCAGTGCGCCTAGTGCTATGTATGTAGCAGGCGATGCAGTAAGCCCGCTTGTTGTTGATCTACAAGGGCACACCTTAAAGCTTAACACCAGTGGTGATGCAAAGAAATATTTGTCTACCGTTTACGTTGATGAGAATAAGAGCATGGAAATTAAGGATACCAAGGGCAATGGCGTCCTGAAGGTTTCCGCCGGTCTTGGTGCTGATGGCAATGCTGATACTAAAGCTAACTATGTTTATGGCATTCGTGTAGGTGAAAACGGCAACTTTACTGCAAATACTGATGTTGAGATAGACGGAGTTAAATCCGGTTCTACTCAGCGTGCTTATGGTTTATATGTAGGTACCAAAGGCAATGTCGTATTTGAAAAGGATTTGACCATCAAAAATGTTCAGACCGGCAACAAGTTTGCTCCGAATACGGCAGGTATTTATGCAGATAGTTCTTCAAGCGCAGATGCTCCTGTCAATATAACTGTTAAGGGCAATCTTAATATTGAAAATGTATTGGGAAGTGCAATCCGTGCACTGAATACTTCCACTATATCTACTGCCGGCGCAACAATTAAAGCTGCGGATATGTCTAACGGTACGGATAAAAGCCAATATTATGCTTTGCAGGCTAACAAGGGGACTATTAACCTGAATACCGGTGAAGGCATTACTGCCGGAGTTCTGGACGTTACCGGTGATATGAAGGTAACAGATAATAAAGCTTCTGTTATCAATGTCAATATGACGAAGGGTTCCCACTGGACAGGCGCAGTAAGCAATATTCCCGGCAGTACTTATAATGCACCTGATGGTCAGTTTAATCTGACAATGGCAGAAGGCTCTGTATGGAAGCATGAAACCGGGCGTTCAGTAGATACGCTGAAGACAACGTTTGCCGGCAGCAATGTTTCTAAGCTGGACGGCTCCGGTGTAATCTATCAGAATTCCGACAAGGGTATTACCGTATATAATTACAGCGGTGACACAACTGTTGTTTATGGCCATGATGCAAATGATCCGCTGACCATCAATGGCGGTGATTTTACGATCAAGGCTGCCGCTGCCGATTCCAAGATCACTTTGGTTACCGATAGCCAAGGGATTACCGGTGGCTTTGCGGATGGTGATACGGCAGCAGAAAAGAATCGTGTCAAGGAAGTACTGAACAAGCTGTCTAATAAGCTGTTCTATACAGGTTACAAGGATGCAAATCTGTCTGGCGTCGTTAAGATTGCAGACGGTCTGACAGCATCTAGTGTAAGCGCTACTGTCAAAGCTTCCGGCGATGTGACCTTCTCTGACGGAACTAATGGGACGAAAAAGGCAGGGCAGGGATTCTATGCCTATACGCCGGAACAGGGAAAGCCCAATTATAAAACGGGCGCTATTACTAAGTCCGAAGATATCAGCCTGAGTCGTGAGCTGGATGAAAGCGGCGTGGCGCATGTTGCTGTAACCGAATCGAATGTCACTAGTAATTTTGCTAGCGCTATTTACGCAGGCGAATCAACTGATCCGTCTAGTCCGATGACTGTCAAAATGTCCGGCAAGGGACTGGCTTTGCATGCTGCTCAATCGAACGGACAGGCAGCAGCGATTTACGCAGGCGCTAATACCTACATCAAGGTTATTAATCCGTCTGCTGACCAAAAGCTGGCGATTACAGCAAGCAATACGGATACCAGAGCCTCTCATGGCATTTACGCCCTGGGCAATGCGCACCTGAATATTTCCGGTCCGGTAGAAATTACTGATGTGATCACTAAGGGGGATTCCGCAACAGGCATTAATATTCAAGGCCAGCAGAGCGAGATTACCATTGATGGCCCGCTGACAATCAGTAATGTCAAAGGTCTTAGAGAACGCGGCAAAGGCATGAGTGCTTCCGGTATTCTGGTCACTGGTGACAGCTCCACTGTAACTGTCAGCGGTCCGGTAGATATTTCCGGTGTACGCGGCAGCGGTATCAAGCTCACTGGCAAGGATACCAAGGTATCTGTCGGCGGCGGCACCATCACGGCAGCTGAAGACAGTGATCATTCGCATAATTTCTATGCAGTCCGCGTAGATAAAGGCACGCTGGACATCAACATGAAGGACGGCGCTGCAGGCGATACGACCACCAAGATTACCGGTGATATGTACGCCACTGGCCAATATGGCAAAAAGGTCGTGGAATACAGCGGCGGTGAGCTGATCGACTGGAATGACGCAGGCATCCTTAATGTGGCTTTGACCGATAAGGATTCCTTCTGGAAGGGTGTTGCAGCCTATGACCAGTATAATGATGACTATGGCGCTGGCGGTAATACCACGCATGACATCGGCCAGTTCAACCTGTATCTGCAAAACGGTGCAACCTGGACCAATGAACAGCAATCGCATGTAACAACTACGACCATAGCGTCTAAAAATCCTGTATGGACAGGTAGCACGCTGGCAACACTGCATGGCGGCAAGGATGCAGATAACGCAGGCTTGATTTACCAGAAGGACAATAATCCTATTTCTGTTGTCAATTACAGCGGTCATACCACTGTATTCTATGATCATGATGCTGATGATCCGACCAAGATGATTGGCGGCAGCTTCCATATTACCAATGCAGCAGAAGGCTCTGCTATCACCTTTATTACGGATAACAAAGGCATTACTTCCGGCTTTGCAGATGGCGATTCCGCTGATGCTAAGGATAAAGTAGCTAACGTACTGAATAACCTGGCAGGTAAGCTGTTCTACAAGAACTATACGGATGGTCATCTCTCTGGCGTAGTGAAGATTGCTGAAGGTCTGACAGCTTCTTCCGCAGCACTGAAGACCGGCGATATTTCCTTCTCTACGGAAGATACAGGCACCTTTACACCTGGCCAGGGTTATTATGCCTATACGACCAGCAAGCCGGGCAGCCAGACAGCCAAGGAGTTTACAGCGGCCATCACTGGTGACGAATCACTCGATACAGTATATGCAGATAAAGGCGTACGGAAGGGCGACGGCACCTATGTATTCACGGCGGGCAGTACGACCATCACACCTGAAAAGCATCTGATTACCGGTGGTGGATGGCTTCCACCGATTAGCGCAGCGATTTCCGGCTCCGATGAAAAGCACAATGTGACCATGGATATGAATGGGAATAAGCTGACGGTAGATACAATAACCGATACCCATACAACCGGTATCGCAGCCATCGGCAAGGGTGTAGTCAACATCAAAAATGCCGGTGCCATGTCTGTCAGTGCAACAAGCACCAAGGGTGGTCAGACAGCTGCACTCTTTGTCAATTCCGGTGGTACGATTCATATTCACAATGCAGGGGCTGACAATGTACTGACTTTGCGTGCGAAGAGCACACGGCCGGGAAATGCTGCAGTGATCAAGAGCATGAACGGTGTAAACGGCGTTATGTCCACGATCACTGTTGATGGGCTCGTCGATATTGTGGCTGATAAGAGCGATGCTTCCGGTGCGAACGAAGCCATCAGCGCAGTTGCCTCCAAGGTTGAGGTTGGCGGCGGCGTTATCAAGGCGATCAACGGAGCAGGATATGCGATCCGTGCTTACGGTGAATTCGCTTCCAAGAACCGCGGACAGGTGAATGTGAATGTCAAGAAGGATGCCAAAGGCGCTATCATCGGTGCAGGTAACAATCATGTTCAGCTGGAAGGAAATGTCTATCTCGGCGGCGGCATGGATAATGGCGGTGCCAATGCAGATGTCAGCCTCGGTCTCAATACGAAGGATTCCTTCTGGAAGGGCGATGTAAGCAATGCTAACGGCAGCAGTGCAGGTATCGTGAACCTTTACATGGGAAGTGGTGCATCTTGGACCGGCAATAACCTTTCCGGAAACACCGTGAATGCGAATCTGGATCATGCCACCTGGACCGGTCACAGCAATGGCAATGCGATGAATCTGAAGCTGGATAACTCTATCTGGAATGTCAATGGTGCCAGCAAACTGGCTTCCTTCTCCGGTAATAAGGGCAGCATCTTTGTGGCAAGCAATGCAGGCGATATCAGCGTGGGTGATTACAGCGGCAATACCACTGTGATTTATAACCATGATGCTGAAAATCCGACAAATATTCTCGGCGGCAGCTTCACCATCGGTCAGGCGAAGGACGGGTCTGCTATTACGCTTATCACGGATAATCAGGGCATCACGAAAGGTTTTACCGCACAGGACAAGGCTAAAGACCAGAATACGGTCAATGAAGTTTTGAACAAGCTGGCACAGAAGCTCTTCTACACCGCGAATGACGGCAAGCTGGCTGGTACGGTCAAGATTGCTTCCGGCTTAACTGCTTCTTCCGCAGCTTTGAAGACCGGTGATATCAGCTTCTCCACCGATGCAACCGGCACGAAGACTCCGGGTCAGGGCTTCTATGAGTATACGGTCAAGGATGATTCTGTCATTACCGATCCGATCACCGGTAATCTGGATAAGAAGTATGTAAATCTGGGCATCGAAACCGAAAAAGGCATTTACAACTTCACGCAGGATACAGTGATCGATGTCACAAAGGGGGATTACAGCTCGAACCTGAGCGCTATTGAATCCAGCGGCGGTCCGATTACGATTAACGCTAAAGGACAGGATCTTGACGTAGCTTACCATGTTTTGAAGGGCAGCAATGTGGCACGTGCGGTTGCTACCGGTCTCAGCTCTGGGAAATCGAAGGATGTGACCATTACAGCTAAGAGCCTGAAGCTCAGTACGGATACCACAGGCTTCAGGGCGCAGGGAGTTTATGCAACAGGCGGCAAGATCACCATTGATGCAGACACCACCATTTCTACCTCTGCACAGACAGAAAGCAATGGCATTTACAGCGGGAATGGCGGTACCGTCACCATGAGCGGTAACCTGACTATCCAAAAGGATAGCAAGGCAGCGAATTACATGGCGCTGAAGTCTGATGATAATGGCGTGATCAATGTCAATATGAAAGACGGCAAGGCAGGCGCAGGCATTGTCAAGATCGATGGCGATGTCTTCACCAAGTCGGAAGAAATCTACGATGAGGATGACGACGAAACAACTTCCACTTCTTCTACCGTAAATCTGGCACTGCAGGGCAAAGACAGCAGCTGGAACGGCCGCAGCCTCTACAAAGTTACATCCGGTGATGATTCCACCAGTTATGGCACATTTAACCTGTGGCTGACAGATGGTGCAGCCTGGACAAACGAGAAGAACGGCAAGGAGGTTCCGCGCGGCTTTACCGGCAGCCGTGTAACTAAGTTTACTGGCGGCAGCGATGCGGCACACGCAGGTAACATCTTCCAAAACGATACTAAGAAGATCACCATCGACAACTACAGCGGCAATACCAACATTTTCTACGCTCATACCGGCAACGGCGAAGCAGCTAGCGACTACGCAGCAGGCGACACCATCATCAATAAGGCAGCCGCCGGTTCCCAGATCTCCCTCATCACCGACAACACCGGTATCGCGATGGATAATGAGTACAGCGTAGCCAATGTCCTGAATGCGCTGGCAGGAAAGCTTACCTACAGCGCCTATGCAACAGGCGAGAAGCACCTCACCGGCTATGTGAAGATCGCCGACGGACTCACCGCATCGAGCAAAGCCCTGCAGACCGGAAACATCGCCTTCAGTGATAAAGATGGCAAAGGCAGCCTGGCAGAAGGGACAGTCACACCTGGGGTCACCTATCCGGAAGAACAGGTGAAAGACACCTACACCCAGGCCATCACCGGCATCACGAAAGATGACTATATCTACAAGCAGAACGGCGTTCTGAAAGAAGAAGGCAAGTATACCTTCACCAAGGATCCGACAAAGATCACGGTAGAAGGCTCCGCTATCGATGCCAAGGCGGATATCACCATCGATACCAGCAAAGCGAAACTGGAACTCTCCGGCAAAGAGGCTGGCATCAAAGCGGATGGACACCAGGTATCCATCAAGGGCAGCACCGTGATCACCGGCAAAGACGCGATCTCCGCTTCCAATGGCGGCAAAGTCACGCTGAATGGCATGACCGACATTAAAGCAGTTGGCAAGGATGGCACAGCGATTTCTGTAGCTGGTAAAGACAGTGAGGTCGCTATCACAGGCAATGCAGCCGCTTCAATCACGGGCGCTGTCTACGTCGCAGGCGGAAACCTTACTGTAAATACCGGGGCCACCACCACCATGACGGGCGATGTACTCGTCGATGGCGGCAAGGCTGACATCACCCTCAGAGACAAGGCTTCCACCCTGACAGGCAATCTGTCTGTCAGCAATGGCGGTCAGCTGACACTCAATGTCACCAATGGAGCCAAGGCGACAAGCAGCTATGCAGCAAGCGATGGCACCCTCACCATGAACATCAAGGATGGCGGCCACTGGATTCTGAAAGATGCAGCAAGCACCACTAGCCTGTATGCGCCAAGCCTTGCTGATGCAGCAGATCATACGAACGCACCTGCAACAGGAACCCTCATCGTCAATGGCAGCAGCGATAAAGCACACACCGGCTACATCGATATGACAGAGAGAACCCAGAATCTTGATATCGCAAACTTCAGCGGACATGAAACCTTTATCATGGAGTATAAAGCCGACGGTACCATCACCAGCGGCAACGTGAACATTGCCAAAGCAGCTGCCGGCTCCGGACTGACCCTTTACACAGCCAACAATGGCAGCATCCAGATGACGGACAAAGCTGCCGTAACCAAAATCTTGAAAGAACTGGCAAAGAAAGCCAGCTATGCGGAAGGCAAGGATGATACCAATGGCAAAAACCTGACTGGCGAAGTGAAGATCGGCGAAGGTCTCACCTCCTCCAGCGCCAAGACCGGATCGATTTCCTTCAAAGACAAGACAGGCGGCTTGGTCGATGGCAGCATCCAGTGGGAACCGACCATTGAAGAAGGTGACTACGAGACCTTCGTCATGAAGGGCGCAAGGAGCGCCGTCACCACCTCCTTCCACAGCTGGCGTGACAACATGCAGGACACCTACACAGGAGCAGACCTCGCTGATGAAGACGGCATCTTTGCCAAAGCCCTTGGCGGCAAGACCTCCTCGGACGTCAGCGGACTGAAAGACAGCAACAGCTACTGGGGCGCACAGGTCGGCTACGACAAAGCCCTTGCAGGCGGCTGGCACACCGGTATCGCCTTCGACTACCGTGATGGAGACAGCGACTACCTCCTGGGCGGCAAAGGCGACAACAAGCTCTACAGCTTCGGCGTCTACGGCGTGAAGAAGATGGAAGACGGCAGCTACTTCAGAGTGGCAGCCAAAGCCGGCCGTGTAGAAAACGAATACGACGTCTATACTGAACTCAGAAACAAGCTGCATGCAGACTACAAAGCCAATGCCTATGGCCTCACCGCAGAATACGGGAAGACCTTCGGCAGCGAGATGAGCTACATCACCCCGAAAGTACAGCTCACCTGGTCGCGTGTAGGAAGCAAGGACTACACCGGCAGTGCAAACAATGGCGCAATCATGAACATTTATCAGGACAGCTACGACAGCCTTGTCGGCCGACTCGGCTTCGAAGCGGGCATGAAGAAAGCCCATGGCAGCCTCCATGCAGGACTCTACCTGGCGCATGAATTCAATGGAGACATCGACACCCGCTACTTTGCCAAAGACGGCGGATGGAAATCCACCTCCTTTGACGGAGATGACACCTGGGCAGAACTGGTGCTCGGCGGAGAGTATTGCCTTGGCAGAAACAGCCAGCTCTATGCAGACTTTGCAAGAGATCTTGGCGGCGACTTTCAGAGAAAGTGGAAGCTGAATGCCGGCATCCGCTTAAGATTCTGATAAAGTCCTCGATTGACCGCGTGAGAACGCAAACAAAAAAGGATGAAACTAAGCGTAAGGCTTGGTTTCATCCTTTTTGTTGCCTTGAAAGCAGGCAGGAGGTGAAGATATAAGGGGAGTCCCTGACGTGTGTGGGAGAGAGGTTCAGCTGGTTCTATAGGTTCAACATCCTCCTTAAATAGCTCGCTATTCGCGTCAGATGATTCCTTGCTCTGTATAAAAATCCAAGAATGAAATCTGACAACAATTTAATCAGTGTTTCCCTGGATATCTTTCTTGCAGGACGGTATACGGCACATGCGAGACGGTGGTATAACGCAGCAACAAGGCATCGCTGCTGTGTCCATGCATACGTGCTGATTACCGCAGTGCAGTAGAGATCCCTCGGCTACGCTCGGGATGACGATACGGGGATTCCCCTTATCCAAGGAAACACTGATTCAATCTGACAACGGATTGAATCAGTGTTTCCTTAGAAATGAGAAATGTCGATATGCTATCTCGTTGACCTCAATAGAAAAGCGCGACAATCTTTGCTGGATTGTCGTGCTTTTGCGTTTGATGAAATATTATTTCACCGGATTTCTCAGTGTCCCGATGGGGTCGATGTTGATCTCTACCACATCGCCTTTTTTGAGGAATTTCGGCGGGTTGAAGCCCATGCCTACGCCCTGCGGGGTGCCGGTCGCGATGACGTCGCCCGGGAGGAGAGTCATGCCGTCGGAGAGAGTCGCGATGAGTTTCGGAATGGAGAAGATGAGGTCGGTGGTGGTGCCTTCCTGACGCAGGCTGCCATTGACTTTCGTGTAGATAGTGAAGGGGAGCGGCCAGTCACCGACCATGACGGTCGGGCCCATCGGGCAGAAGGTATCGAGGCTCTTGCCGCGGAACCACTGGAGATGCTTTTTCTGCAGGTCTCTGGCGGTGACGTCATTGATGATGGTGTAGCCATAGACGTATTTCATCGCATCTTCTTCCGCGATGTTCGTGCCTCGTTTGCCGATGATGACGCCGAGCTCGCCTTCGTAGTCGACTTCCTGGGTGACTGCGGGATGGCTGTCGATTTCCTCATCTGGCCCGATGATGGAGGTGGTGGCTTTGGTGAAGAAGATCGGATCTTCCGGGTTCTTGGCATTGGCGTTCTGGTCAAATTCCTTGACGTGTGCCTGATAGTTCTTGCCCACGCAGAGGACGTTTCTTCTGGGGTAGAAGGGGGCTTCGAGACGGACGTCTGCGAGCGCGATCGGAGCGACGGCTTTGTCCTTTCCGTTCATTTCGAGCGCGTGAGCAAGGTTCAGGAGGCCTTCTTCGCCGCTTTCGATGAAATCGCCCAGCGTCTCAGCGAGGGGGATGAAGTAGGTTTCTTCAAGATCAATGGCGGGGTAAATAGAAGTGCCGTCGGCGGACAGGACGCCCCACTGGCGTTCGCCTTTGTAGTTGTAGGATACAAGTCTCTGCATAATAGACCTTCTTTCTTATAATATAGAGTGTGGACATATTATAGCATAAATACAGGTAATATGGTTGATTGGTTCATGGCCTGGATAGCGGGGGATAACAGGTTCAAGTGGTTCAACGGGTTCGATGGGTTCAAAAGGTTCAACGGGGGTGGTGCGGCGCAAAAAATAATGAAGCGCCGCGGAGTTTTAATAGCGCTTCGCGCCGTCGTCATTTCGAGCGTAGCCGAGAAATCTCTATGGCAGAACGCTCATTGTCTGATGTGAGATAACTCCAAGACATCGTTTTCCCTTGGCGCATACACGCAGATTCCCGCAGGGCAGTAGAGATCGAGGGCTGCGCTCGGGATGACGATACGAAAGGATGGCTGTCCCCACGTCCTTCAGGCATCGCCCCTTTTATACTGCGGCGAAGCCGCCACCATAATCCTGAACCTTAAACCCTGAACCCGCTCCCCTTTCCTCTAAACTTTCTCTATTTGTCTCTTGCATTCTGCTATCCCGTTTGTTATAATAGCAAAGAATTATCTATGTAGTTGAAATGAGGTGCAACAATTGAAGAAGGGACTTCATCCGGATTATCATCCAGTCGTTTTCCGCGACATCGGTGCTGACTACTCTTTCCTGACCCGTTCTACAGCAACTTCCAACCAGACTGTAAAATGGGAAGATGGCAATGAATACCCGCTGATCAATATCGATATCAGCAGCAAATCCCATCCATTCTATACAGGACAGCAGCGTTTCGGTAAGGCTCGTGGCCGTATCGAAAAGTTCAACAAACGTTACGGCAAATCCGCAGAATAAGGAACAGGGCGCAAGCCCTGTTTTTTATTGCCTTTTTTTGATATACTAGGAAAGATGTGTATGTGGGGAAATGGATATTTCAAGTATCCGTTTGAAATTTTGGCTATGGTTCAGGGTTCAGGTTGATGGATTCAGGGCTGGGTTCCGCGTGGCTCGAGATTCTTCGACTCAGTTCCCACTGTTCTGATTACGCATGAGCAAACATACGGCATTTCACTCCGCGCAGAATGACGACGCCGCGATTTCAGTCACTAGTCACCAGTCACACCTAATCCCTAGCCACTCATCCCTATGTTCAAACTACAAACGACCAAATTTATAACAGGAGTAAAGCATAATGCAGATCAGCAAATTAGATGGTATGGAAGCCAGATATATGGCACTGGAAGATCAGCTGAGCGATCCTTCGGTGATCGCCGATCAGAACCGCTGGAGAGAACTCTCGAAGGAGCATGCGGAGCTGGGAGAGATCGTTTTCAAGTATAGAGAATATAAGGAGGCACTCAAAGGGATCCAGGATGCACTGGAACTTCTGGACGATAAGTCGCAGACCGATCTCCATGAGCTGGCGAAGGAAGAGCTGAAGGAAAATGAAGAGAAGCGGGATGCGCTGGATCTGGAAATCCATAAGATGCTGATCCCGAAGGATCCGAATGACGGGAAGAATGTCATCCTGGAAATCCGCGCGGGTACGGGCGGCGAGGAGGCGGCGCTCTTTGCATCGGATCTTCTCAAAATGTACCTGAAATTTGCAGAGCGCAAGGGCTGGAAGGCAGAGATCGCGGATGCGAATGAGACGGATCTTGGTGGGTTCAAGGAAGTCACCTGCACCATCGAAGGGAAGAATGCGTACTCGATCCTGAAATTCGAGAGCGGCGTACACCGCGTGCAGCGTATCCCTGAAACGGAGAGCCAAGGGCGTGTGCATACGTCGGCGGTCACGGTGGCTGTCCTTCCGGAGGCGGAGGATGTAGATATCGAGGTGCGCCGCGAAGACCTGCGTATCGATGTATATCGTTCTTCCGGTGCGGGCGGTCAGCACATCAATAAGACGTCTTCGGCGATCCGACTGACGCATCTTCCTACGGGCATGGTGGTCACTTGTCAGAATGAACGAAGCCAGCGTCAGAACAAAGAGAAGGCGCTGCAGATCCTGAAGTCTCGTCTCTATGACCAGGCGATGCGGGAGTCGCAGAGCAAGGAAGCGGCGGACCGCAAGAATCAGGTCGGCAGCGGCGACCGTTCGGAGCGTATCAGGACGTACAATTTCCCGCAGGGCCGCGTGACAGATCACCGCATCAATATGAGTATTTACCAGCTCGATGATTTCATGAATGGGAACATGGATGCGATCCTTGACCGGCTGATGGAAGAGGATCTGGCGCGCCGCATGAAAGAAGGGGAAGCGAATGGCCGCTAATACGCTCTGGACGATCCAGCGCCTGCTCGCATGGACGACGCAGTATTTCCAGAATCACGAGATCGAGTCGCCGCGTCTGGACGCAGAGCTCTTGCTTGCGAAGGTTCTTCACAAGCAGCGGATCTTCCTCTATACGGATTTCGAAGAAATCGTGAATCCGGAGGAGCTCGCACTTTTCAAGTCCTTCATACAAAAGCGTGTGAAGGGAATTTCCACGGCGGCTATCATTGGCGAGAAAGAATTCATGGGGCTCACATTTCATGTGAATGAGGATGTTCTGATTCCTCGCCCGGACACAGAGACATGGCTGGAAAAGGTCATCCAATACCATAGAAATGACGGCGCGATCGAGGTCGCGGACCTCGGGACAGGGAGCGGGGCGATCCTCCTCTCTTTCCTGTATTATTGCAAGGAAGCGAAGGGGGTCGGCATCGATATTTCTGAAAAAGCCCTCGCTGTCGCAAAAGAAAATGGGAAAGAGCTTGCGATGGAGGAGCGCGCGGCGTGGATACTCGGGGACTATATCGATGCGCTGCCTGAGGGGGTGCTCTATGATGGCATCCTTTCAAATCCTCCCTACATTCCTCGCGAAGATATCGCCCATCTTCAGGAGGAAGTGAAGCATGAGCCGATGCTTGCGCTCGATGGGGGGGAGGATGGTCTCGTTTTCTACCGCCGCCTCGCTGAGAAGGCAGCCGCACATCTGAAGGAGGGCGGTTTCCTTGCCGTCGAATTCGGCATCCACCAGTGGGAAGAGATTCTTTCACTTTTGAAGGAAACGGGCGAGTTTGAGGATTTCGAAGTCATCAAAGACTACGGCGATATCGAGCGCGCGATCTATTGCAGAAAGAAGAAGCAGCATGACTGAAAAAGTAGAAGTCAATGACCTATATTATAAGGATAAAGTAAAGGCGCTCGGCCGCATCATTCGTGAGGGCGGTCTTGTGGCTTTTCCGACGGAGACGGTCTATGGTCTTGGAGGAAATGCGCTCGATGCGGGTGCGGCGAAAAAGATCTACGCTGCGAAGGGCCGCCCCTCGGATAATCCGCTCATCGTCCATGTGGCGGATCCCTCCGAAGTGGAGAAGTACGCAGCCGAGGTCAGCCCGCTTGCAAGGCGGCTGATGGATACCTTCTGGCCGGGGCCTTTGACCATTGTTTTCCCGAAGAAGGATTGCATCCCGATGGAAACATCCGGGGGACTCTCCACCATCGCCATCCGCTGCCCGAGGAGTGAGGCGACACGCGCCCTCATCCGTGCAGCCGGCGTCCCTATAGCAGGTCCGAGTGCGAATATTTCCACACGTCCGAGCCCGACGACCGCGGACGATGTGCTGCATGATATGAATGGACGCATCGCTGCTGTCATTGATGGCGGCCCCTGTCAGATCGGCCTCGAGTCCACCGTGGTGGGCATCGAAGGGGACGAGATCGTCATCTACCGTCCCGGCGGCACGACGAAGGAAGCGCTCTCTGCCATCGCGCCGACGACGGTAGACAGCGCACTCGCCAAAGAGGGCGCACATCCGAAGGCACCCGGCATGAAGTATCGCCACTATGCGCCTTCCGCGCCGCTCACCGTGTATACGGGAGAGGCGGGGAAGGTGGCAGAGGAAATCTTCTCCTTTGCGGAAAAGACGGATAAGAAGTATGGATTCTTCGTCAGCGAAGAAACGGCTCGTCTTCTCCCCAAGGGACTTCCTGTTTTCGTCTGGGGACATCGGGAGGATAAAGAGAGCTTCGCGCACAACCTCTTCTCCGGTCTTCTCTATTTCAATCGCCATCCCGTCGATGCCATCATCGGTGAAGGTACGGATACCGCGGGCCTCGGACTCGCCATCATGAACCGCCTCACCAAGGCGTCCGGGTATCATATCGTGGTGGAGAAGAGATAGGAGCGGACGGGTTCAAAGGGTTTCTCGGTTTTGTGAATTGACGGACTTTTTCCATCGGCATCATAGAAATCCGGCGCCTCTTTTTACCTATATATACCGCACCATATCCATTGGGTGCATAGAACGCGTTATGTGAAAGGAACAACTCGTCCATTGCCGAGCTGTTCCTTTTTATGTGCCGCTGTTGTATACTGAAATGGTACAGTATTCCTATTTTCTAAGGAGGGCGAAGATTATGAAAATTGCTATGGCGAGTGATCACGGTGGGTTTGCACTCAAGGCTTCTCTTATGAAGCATCTGGACGAAGAGAAGATCGAATACATAGATTGCGGGACATACTCGGAAGAATCCTGTGATTATCCGGATTTTGCAGAGAAGGCTTGCAAGCTGGTGCAGCAGGGTGAGGCGACGTATGCGATCCTCGTCTGTGGGACAGGCATCGGCATGTGCATCGCTGCGAACAAGATGAAGGGCATCCGTGCGGCGCTCTGCGGCGATACCTTCTCCGCACATTTCACCCGTGCGCACAATGATGCGAATGTCATGACGCTTGGCGCGCGTGTCGTCGGACCGGGGCTTGCGGAATTCATCATGGACGAATTTTTAAAGACTCCATTCGAAGGTGGCCGCCATGCCAGAAGAATTGCAAAGATCGCTACGATTGAAGAGGCGCAATAATGTTTGAAGACTTACAGGAACAGGCAGTAAAAGCTTTCCATGAGCTTTGCGAAATTTCTCATTTCAGAAAAGGGAGCCTCATCGTCATCGGTGGCTCGTCGAGCGAGATCCGCGGCGGACACATCGGCAAGGACAGCTCCTATGAAGTTGGCACGGCTGTCGTGACGGCTCTGATGGAAGAAGCAAAGAAGGAGGGACTCGCTCTGGCTTTCCAGTGCTGCGAGCATCTGAATCGGGCGCTCATCATGGAGCGCAGCGAAGCAGAGAAGCGCGGCTATGAGGAAGTGACGGTCGTCCCGTGGCTGCATGCCGGCGGCGCCTTCTCGACGAATGCTTTCTATCATTTCAAGGATCCGGTCGCCGTGATGGAGATCAAAGCTGACGGGGGACTCGATATCGGGCTTACGATGATCGGGATGCACTTGAAGCGCGTGGCTGTCCCTGTCCGTCTGGTGAATAACCATATCGGGGCGGCCCTTGTGGCAGCTGCCCGCACCCGCCCGCCGCTCATTGGCGGAGAGAGAGCGCACTATGTGAGGGAAAATGACAAGTGAGAAGTGATGAGTGACTGGTGACTTGAATGCTGCTTTCGGGCATCGCCATTATTTATACTTCGCGGCGCTTCCCTATGATTATGCGCCGCACCACTCCCACTGAACCCTCTGAACCTGTAGAACCCGCGGAACCTCTTTCGCACGCAATCAAGGGACGGCACGCCCTATGGGCTAACCCCGAACCTTGAACCCTATTTCCTCTTTACTTCTTCCTTATTTGTGCTATACTATCCTTGTGAGTGATTTCACGAATAGCATACCTGCTCAACGGAAGGGCTTGGCCGTGTATCCTGAAGGGTACACGCTAAGCCCTTTTTCTATATCAAGTATGCATATTTCAAACCCAAAGATGCATTTGTGTGCGCCTCATGATACAATAAATCAAATGTATGCAGGAACCGGAAATGAGTGACTGGGGGATATTTGAGGCAGAGAGTGCTGCTTTAGCGAGCGGTGCTTGGTGAAATGGTGCGATGCGCCGATATTTCTCCACTCTCATTGATGAAAGTTTTGCATCATGGGGTGTATGAATCGATCCATTCGATTTCACTTTGAAAAATGAAGGGAGTTTATTTCAATGAAACACTTAAAAGAAGACAAAGCGGTTTATGAAGCCATTCAGAAAGAGCTGAACCGTCAGAGAAACAAGCTGGAAATGATCGCATCTGAAAATATCGTCAGCTATGCTGTCATGGAAGCACAGGGCAGCGTCCTCACAAACAAATATGCAGAAGGCTACCCGGGCAAGAGATATTACGGCGGCTGTGAATATGTCGATGTCGTCGAACAGCTGGCGATCGATCGTGCGAAGGAGCTCTTCGGCGCGGAACATGTGAATGTACAGCCGCATTCCGGCTCGCAGGCGAACTTCGCTGTCTACTACGGTCTCTTAAAACCGGGCGACACCATGATGGGCATGAACCTCACGGATGGCGGTCATCTGTCTCACGGCAGCCCGGTCAATATTTCCGGTAATTATTTCAATGTCGTTCCTTACGGCGTCAGAAAAGAAGATGAACTTCTGGACTATGAAGCCATGGAAAAGACCGCGAAGGAAGTCCAGCCGAAGCTCATCATCGGCGGCACCAGTGCATACTCCCGCATCATCGACTTCGAACGCATTGCAGCGATCGCCCATGAAGTCGGCGCACTCTTTATGGTCGATATGGCACACTTCGCCGGCCTTGTCGCAGGCGGTGAATATCCGAGCCCGGTGCCGTGGGCAGATATCGTGACCACCACCACCCACAAGACTCTTCGCGGACCGCGCGGCGGCATCATCATGTGCAAGGAGCAGTATGGCAAAGCCATCGATAAAGCGGTATTCCCGGGCATGCAGGGCGGTCCTCTCATGCATGTCATCGCAGCAAAGGCTGTCGCTTTCGGCGAAGATCTCTCCGATGATTTCAAGCAGTATGCGAAACAGATCAAAAAGAATGAAAAGGTCCTCTCTGATGAGCTGCAGAAGAATGGCATCCGCGTCGTTTCCGGCGGCACCGATACCCATGTCCTCCTCGCTGATATGAAAGCTATCGGCATCACAGGCAAGGTCGCACAGACGGTTCTCGATGAGATCGGCATCACCGCAAACAGAAACACCATTCCGTTCGAGACTCTCTCTCCATTCGTCACGAGCGGCATTCGTCTCGGCTCCCCTGCTCTGACCACCAGAGGATTCAAGGAAGACGACTTCAAGGAAGTTGCAGATATCATCTCGACGGTCGTCAAAAATCCGGAGGATGCAGCAGTCAAGGCGGACTGCGCAAAGCGTGTCCATGCTCTCTGCGTGAAGTATCCGCTCTACGAAGATCTGTAATGAATACATCAAATAAAAGCCAGTCCGCATGGGCCGGCTTTTATTATTCTTCTAAATGAACATTTTTCGTTTTTGAGACAATGTGACATCCCTCGATTCAGCGTAAGTCCTTTTTCATACGTATAGAAGCAGGCGGAAGGGGAAACTTTGATGGGACACGGAGGCGGTAGGGTCACTCACAGCATACTAAAAAAGCCGTCTTTGTCAGGTGCTGCTCCGCATTGTGGATAAACTTTCCCCTTGACTTTCCCCGGCCAATCCCGTATACTATTGAAGTTGATAAATTTCTCTAACGCGTTTAGAGCACTGGCGAAACAGTGAAAGACAAACGGCATAACGGCCGATAGGTAAGGAGGTGCGAGAAATGCCGGTTCCGAAGACAAAAAGTTCTAGATCCCGTCGCGACAAGAGACGTGCAAATTGGAAACTGACTGTTCCGGGTCTTGTGGAATGCCCACAGTGCCATGCACTGAAAAAACCTCATCATGTATGCCCAGTATGCGGTTTCTATAAAGGCAAACAGATCATCACCAAGACTGTTGAAGAATAATGGTCAAAGGAAAATGCTTCTCGATAGAGAGGCATTTTTTTATTGTAGAAATGACTTCTCGCTATGGCGCGATATGATACAATAGTAGGTGTTTCTCGAAGAAATAGGGTTCAGCAGGCTCTGCGGGCGAGAGCAGAAAAGGCGGCGTTCATATTCACAAGGCGCCGCCGGACCTTCTTTTTATTAAAAGCTTGCAGCGCGCTTTATTTTTGCGTTGTATCGCTCTTGCTCAAAAGCAGAGCCCTATAGAAGCTGTTGAACCTGTTGGATAAACAACGACCATCAAGGAGGAAGTATGGGAAAGCATTTTTCTTTTATCCACTGTGCGGATCTGCACCTCGGAGAACCATTCGGAGGCGTGCGCCTCGGGACGAAGGGACCGTGGAATGAGCAGATCGGGAAAGCCACCTTCAAGGCCTTTGAAAGGGTGGTGGATGCGGCACTGGAAAATCGGGTAGATGCGATCTTGATTTCCGGAGATGTATATAATTCAGACCATCACAGCCTCGCGGCGCAAATGGCTTTCGGCAGGGAGCTGTATCGGGCGGCGCAGGCGGGGATCGAGGTCTTTATCGTGCATGGAAATCACGACCCGGGCGAAGCCTGGCGTGCGGATATTCCGCTGCCGGAGACGGTGCATATTTTTTCTTCCGAAGAAGTGACAGGCATCCCGCTCATGAAGGATGGGGAAAAGGCCGCTACGATCTATGGCATCAGTTACAAGACACGCCATACGAAGGATGATCTGGTGCGCTCTTTCCATGTGAATCCGGAGGATGGATTCACCATCGGGATGCTGCACACGGAAGCCGGCGTCGATGGGAGTCCCTATGCGCCTTGCACGGTCGAGGAGCTGAAGACTGCGGGCATCGACTACTGGGCACTGGGGCATGTGCATACGAGAAAGACGCTCTCGATGAAGCCCTATATCGTCTACCCGGGCAATACGCAGGGACTGGATATCACGGAAATCGGTCCCCGTGGTTGTTACCTGGTCGATGTGGGGGCCTATGGTACAGTGACGTTGAAGTTCATCGAGACTGATGTGATCCGTTGGATGGACATGGTCATCGATATCGCCCCTTTCTTGACCGCAGATGATCTTTTGAAAGACGTGGCACGCCGCCGCGCAGGACTGAAGGAACTGACCGGTAGGCCGAATATGGTACGTCTGGTACTGACGGGGCATGGTGCGCTGCACAAAGCGATCGCGACGGAAGAGGGACGTGATTTCCTTCTGCAGTCTTTGAATGAAAAGGAGCAGTTCCGCCATCTCTTTGCTTATTTCACCCGCATCGAGGATCGGACGCGGCCATTCCTGAATCTCACTGAGCGCCGCGAGCTTCCCGATGTGACGGGGAATTATCTGAAGGCTTTTGATGCGGTCATGGATCTTCCGTCGGAAGAGAGGGGAAAGACGCTCCGTGAGATGGCTTCTTCGCAGCCGGAGCTTTCGAAGTATAAGAATCTATTGGGCAAGGTGTCTGATGAGGCACTTCTTGCTGCTTTCCGCCGGGCGGAAGTGCTGGGAGCGGAAATGCTGACAGAGGAGGATGGACGATGAAAATCACGGATTTGCAGCTCTCAGAGTACGGCATCTATCGGGGCGCGTCCTGGCAGCCGTCGACGTCTTCGCTGAATGTGGTCATGGGAGAGAATGAGAGCGGGAAGACGACGATGCTTCGTTTCATCCGTGATATGCTCTTCGGCTATGGGCGCGGCAAGTGGCAGGGACGGAAGGGAAATATGGCATTCGTCCGTGCGGACGGGCAGGAGTATCGTGTCTTTCGTGAAGAGAAGGAGCGTTGGTTCGAGAATGCGAGCCATGAGAAATTCTCCGAGGAGCTGCCGACACTCTGGTGGCACGGGCTCACACGTTCTATGTATGAGCAGATCTTTGCTGTCGGCTTAGAGGACCTGCAGGGGGCTTCCTTCCTTGCGAATGACTCCATCCGCAGCCGTTTCTTCATGCTGCAGGGCGGTGATAAGCTCGCCAGTGCCAAGAAGGATATCCAAGAGAATAAGGAAAAGCTCTTCGTGGCTTCGTCTCAGGGAAAGCGCAAGATCAATCAGCTGATGGCGGATCTGGATACGGTGAATCAGGAGCTGGATCATCTTTCTCATCAGGAAAAGGATTTCGCCGAGCTGCAGAAGAAGCAGGAGCTTTTGAAAAAGCAGATCCGTGAGCTCGAGGCTTCGCTCGCCAAGGACCAGGAAAAGGACAGAGAGCTCTCGAAGCGGCTAGGCGCCTGGGAATACTACAAGCGGGCGCGTGATATCAAGCACCAGCTGGATCTCTCCTCGCAGGTGAAGATGTTCCCTTCGAATGGCAAGGAGCAGTGGAACCAGCTCATGAACCGCATGAAGGTGATCCACGACCAGAAGGCATCGCTCCAGGAAAAGCTCGATGAGTACACGCCGAAGAAGAAGGAAGACATCATCCCATGGGCGAGAGAGGCTGAAGCGCTGGAAAAACTCTACGTCGATCTGGGGCAGTGGCGCCAGACCATCGTCGATGTGGAAGCCTTGGAAGAGGAAAAGGAAAACTGGAAGCTCGATTTTGTGAATCTGGGCTATTCCCTGCCGCTCTGGGACCGCGCACTGCCTTTGGAGGATGCTTGCGTCCATGTGGACTGGGCAGAAGGACGGCGCCTTGCGCAGAGCGTGGGTGTCAGGGGCAATGAGCTCCATTTCTGGGAGCAAAGAGAGCCGGAGGTCGAAGCCGTCGCAGAAGAGGCGGCAGAGGGAGACATCCAGACCGAGGAGGATTTCCAGCAGATGGAGGACATGGCCTCCTCGCTCGAGCAGCTTCTCCATCAGGAAGCGGAAATCAGAGGCAAGATCGATGCCGCCTCGCAGCTCGAGGATAAGAAATTCACCTTCTGGTTCTGGTTGGGCATCCTCTCTATGGCAGGAGCAGCAGCTGGCATCGCCTCCTTCTACATGGCCATGGCAGGCACCGCGGCGCTCTATGGCGCAGCAGGCGGGCTCATGCTGGGTATTCTCTGCTTCCTATTCAATAATAAGAGCATCCACAAGAAAGGGAATGACCTTGAGAAATGGAATGATTCGCTGGCTTCTCTCGTGAACGAGAGGAAGGCGATCTCCGACAAATTCCCGGGACAGGCGCCGGAAGACATAGATGATCTGCAGGCCTTCCATAACCTGATGCAGAGCCGTCGCTCTGATTTCTACAAAGACCAGGCGAAGCGGCAGGCCATCTCCTGGAAACGGGAAACGGTACGAAAGCAGCAGCTTGCACACCAGAAGTGGACAGAAGAAGGCAAGCTGCTCCGCGAAAAGAAGGAAAAAGCAGACAAAGATTGGGATGCCTTCCTCGTGAAAAACAAGCTCCCAAAGACCAGCGCAGAGAATCTCTCCGCCCTGCAGGAGCAGTGGCAGAAGATCTACTCCGCCGAAGGCAAGGGCAAGATCCTCGATCTGCGCTTGGAGCAGATGGATGCGCGCCTCGATGCCTACAGCCGCCGGGCAGAGAGCATCATCTCGAAGACGAAGATGTCCTACACCGTCGATCCGGACGGCATCCAGGAGCTCTACGAGGAAACGCACGCGCGCAGCCTGACATGGCAGTCCATTCAGGAAAAGAACAATCAGCACGATGCGTATCGGAAGGAAATGGATAAGCTTGATGACGGCTGGGCCTCCTGCCAGCGGGAGATGGATACCCTTCTCCATCTGGTCAATGCAAAAAATGCGGAAGAATTTGCGGAAAAGGTGAATGCCCACGAGCATCATGACCAGCTGACGAAGGAATGGGAGGCCGTGAAGCAGGATCTGCGCCTCTATGCAGGCAGCGATGAAGAATTCCAGTCCCTCTGGAACTTCCTGGAAAGCGGACAGTACGATGACTGGATGGAAACCCATCAGAACCTTGAAAAACACATCAAAGAAGAGACGGCGTCACTGGGTGAGCTCCAGAAGAATCAGGGAGCGGTGGAAAATGAGATCTTCCGTCTGGCGGGGGATAATACCATCACCGATACCCTGCAGAAAAAAGAAAAGATCGAAGCCGAGCTTGCCAATGCACTCTCCGAATGGTTGACCTACATGTACACAGAAGAAATCCTGAACCGCGCGCAGGTCGCCTATGAGTCCGGCCGCCAGCCGCAGATCATGAAGCAGGCGAATACTTTCCTCTCTGCTATGACCAGAGGCAAGTATGCCCTTCGGATTTCCGAAGACGGGAAAGATATCGGCATCGTGGACAGCGAGCACCGGGTGAAAGAGGCCAAGATCTGGTCCTCCGGCACAGGCGATCAGGTCTTCCTTGCCATTCGCCTCGCCATGGCCCTCTCCTTCGGTGAGCAGCTCGAGCCGCTCCCCATCGTCTTGGACGACATCTTCGTCCGCTTCGACGAAGAGCGCCAGCGTGAGACCCTGCGCTTCCTTATGGAACTCGGTAAGACCCAGCAGATCTTCCTCTTCACCTGCCACGCACAGACCATGCGCATCGCAGAAGAAGTCGGGAAGGAAAAAGCGACCGGTGAGTTCATCCACCTGAAGTCCGGGACCATCGAGCTCGGAGCATAGATTTGGAGTGACTAGTGATGAAGGAAACGGCGTTCCTCCAGTATCTCAGCCTTCCCCGTGAGGAAGGCGGCGAGCGGAGCGAGCTGGATAGGGTACTAGCAGAATGAAAAAGGATGAGGCAGACGCGAAAAGCGTCTGCCTCATTTTTGCTTTTGACGGCAGTACCCGAGCGCCGCAAGCGCGATCCCCTTGCCCGATGGGGAAGGCAAAGAAGAAGCGGGATCTTTTTTGAATCATAAAGAAAACCGTGTAAAACCCAAAATTTCTACGATGGTATTTCTCGGAGAGAGGAAATCCATCCTCCCGGGAGCCGAAGCGGCGGCTGACAAAGATCTTCACTCAGCGGCTATATGACCCAGGAAAAGGCGGAGAAAGCCGTAAAAAACTGATCCGGATCGATGGCGAAGTGCAGGCGATGTATCTCCTGTTCCGGGAGCATCACCTGTTGCCGTCAGCGGTCATGAAGCTGGGATACGGCGAACGGCAGGTGCTGTATGCCTTCATCCGCTATGAGATGGAAGAAAGGGAAAAGAACAAGCAGGCCACAAAATAGTGTAGCCTGCTTGTTTTTTTATTGCTTGCGGATATATGCTGTGGCCGGACCAGAGCCGACTTTGATGATATAGCCCTCTTTTAACAGACTGGACAAAGTGCGTTCTATCGTTCCCTGGCTGATATCCGGGCAGCGTTCCATAAGATCCTTTTTGCTGATTTTCCCCAGTGTTTGGGAGATGATGGCTTTGATACGGTCTGGCTTGGAAATCTTTTTGGTTACCAAGTATTGAATCCGGTCTTCGAATTCATCATATGCTTTTATGATGATGCCCAAATAATATTTTACAAAAGGAGCATAGGTGTTTTGATTTTCGTGCCAGCCGAAAGAACTGGCCTGAAGAGCTTCATAGTAAGTGGTTTTCGTTTTTTCAATCAGCATTTCCAGGCTGATGTATTTCCCGACGATGTAGCCGGCACGATATAAAAGAAGGAGTGTCAGAAGTCGGCTCATCCGTCCATTTCCGTCATTGAATGGATGAATGCAGAGAAAATCCAGGATGAACATGGGAGTCAGCAGCAATTTATCTATGATGTTTTCCTGCCAGACATTCTGGAACGATTGACATAAAGAATCCATAGCGTCAGTTGTCTGAAAAGCAGGAACGGGAATAAACCTGGCCCTTTGATGCCCTTGTGCATCTGTTTCCGCAATGACGTTATCTGCGTTTTTATAGTCTCCTCCAATGGCTCCTGTTGAGTAAGAGTACAGATCTCGGTGGAGCTGCCTGATGACATTAGGGGCAGGGGAAATATAGTCGTGATTTTCATGAATCAAGGCGAGTACTTCACGATATCCGGCAATTTCCTGTTCAGACCGATTGTGCGGTTCAGCTTTTTTGCTGACCAGTGCTTCTAATCGTTTGTCACTGGTAAAGATTCCCTCGATACGGTTGGAAGCCCCTGTACTCTGGATCATGGCAACGTCTACCAGTGTTTTCAGTTCGTCTGTATTCGCCTCCAAAAATAAATCCTGTCGTCCCTTGTGTTCATGGATACAGGTGAGAAGCTGGACGATTTCAGGTGTCAGTAAATTTTGTGTTTCCTGCGAGTAGTTAAATGTCCGCATAAAGATCTCCCTCATTCTCTTGCTATCTGCCACATTTTATCATGAAATGTGGCAGATAACAAGAGAATGAGGCAGATAAATAAGGCAGATTTTTGCGTAGGGAGATAAAAACGCTGCCAGGAACTCGTTGTAGAAGGGCAGCTTCATCTAGGAGCTTCGGAATCAGGATCTCATTAAGGAGTTCGATGCCAGGCTGTGGGGCAACCTGGTGGACTATGTGATGGTGGGAGTGGATGGGAGCATGACGGTGGTGTTCAGGGATGGGACAAAGGTATAGGCGAGGTCGCTTCGCATGGTCTATGTGGATGCAACTGTAGTCTCGTTTTCATCGGGGAGTAGATTACTGTAATATTTTGTTTTTCCGGACAGCACATCATCGTAAAACTGCTGTTTCCAGTCAATATAGTCGATGGCCTCCTGCGTCGAGGCCAGTTTCTTCTTCAGCTCTTGCTGCTTTGCTGCCAGCAGGAGCTTTCTTTGCGGTATGGTAGGCTCGCCACCAAGACATAGCTCAAGATATTCCTTCATCTCGGCGAGACTCATGTCACAGTTTTTTAGGCAGATGAGGCTCTTCAGCCACGCTATGTCATGGTCTGAAAACACACGGCGGTTGTTCTTGTCCCGCTTCACATTGGGCAAGAGTCCCTGATTGCAGTAAAATTTTAATGTTTCGTAGGCCATGCCCGTTTCCTTACAGGCTTCTTTCATGGTGTGCATGAGAAATTCCCTCCATTGCGAAAATTTTTTCAAAAAACACTTGACCGGTAGTAACTACCGAATGCTATAGTCAATCTATCATAGACGCAAGGGATTGACAAGAAATTTTTCATAACCGAAAGGATGATGCAGATGAAGCGACGTTTTAATTGCCTGAAAGATTCAGCTAGCATGAGGTAACGAGGAGGAAATAAATAATGAAAAAAAGCAAAAAGATACTGGCCATGACTTTGGCAATGGGGATGGTTGCCGGCAGCGCAGGGGCAATGAGTCGCCCCATTACACTAGCGGATCAGGGAAGTTTCTTTGCCGGGGGTAAAGTAGTGACGGCTCCAGGCGTTTATAAGGACGATGAGCCGACAAATTTTGCTGGTGAAACCCTGCATGGTGATGCGGCCTATGTGTTTTGGCAAGCGCCGGTGAAGGCTAAGAAAAATGCCCTGGTTTTCCTGCATGGTTATGGTCAGTCCGGTAAGACATGGGAAACAACGCCGGATGGACGTGATGGTTTTCAGAATATCTTTTTGGCAAAGGGCTATAAGACCTTCATTGTGGATGAGCCGCGCCGAGGCAGAGCAGGTAATTCCACTATACCTGCCGAACTAAAGGCGCAGCCACAGGATCAGCTCTGGTATGACAATTTCCGCATTGGCCAGTGGCCGGATTACTACGACAATGCAGCCGTTCCCCGTGATGCGGAGTCAAGGGCACAGTTTTTTTATCAGATGACGCCGGATACAGGGAAATTTGATGTGCAGGTAGTGGCAGATGCCATGACCGCAGTTATGGAAAAATCTGGTGATGGTGTGCTGATTACGCATTCGGCAGGTGGCGGCCCTGGCTGGCTTACGGCAGCGCATAGCGATAAGATAAAAGGGGTAATTGCACTGGAACCGGGAACTTTCCCGTTTCCCAAAGGGGAGCTGCCTGCGGTAGAGAAAACCACTAGTCCATTCCCGGCAGCAGGAATGGAGGTAAGCGATGAAGAATTCCAGCGCCTGCTTAAAATTCCGATGGTCGTATACTTCGGTGATAATATCATAACCGGTACCAATCCCGACAAACATTGGGGGCTTGATAACTGGCGCGTCCGTCTGAATCTGGCCCGTAAGTGGGAACAGGTTATGAAAAAACATGGCGGTGATGTGCAGGTTGTCTATTTGCCGGATATCGGTATCAAGGGAAATACCCACTTCCTCATGGCCGACCTCAACAATCAGGAAGTGGCGGATGCAATGGAGAAATGGATGCAGGAAAAGGGTTTGTCGAAGTGAAAGTGGAGGTTTATCCGTGAAAAAGAGCATCACAAAAAAGAAATTGGCGGCACTGCCGATAGGAGGAATAATGACCATGGGAATGAGCGGACAGATGACGGAGGCGGCAAGGGCCCAGGAGAACCCCTTCGGCTTGGTTTACCAAAATGCCATCACGAAGAACGAGTCGGGCAAGGTGAACATCCGCCCCGTAACGTACGAAGGGGAGGGTATCGAGGTTGCCGCGAATCTCTACCTTCCCGCAGACTACGATGAAACGAGCGACAAGAAATATGCTGCCGTGACCGTAGCGCATCCTAACGGCGGCAGCAAGGAACAGGTAGCAGGACTCTATGCCCAGCGTCTGGCGGAACTTGGCTATATTGCCGTGGCTGCTGATGCCCGCTATCAGGGCGCGAGCGGCGGCACGCCGAGACTGAGGGACTATCCCTCGAACCGCATCGAGGATGTCAGCGGCATGGTGGATTACCTGTCCACTCTCAAGAAGGTGGATAAGTCCCGTATTGGTTCGCTGGGAATCTGCGGCGGTGGCGGCTATACGCTGGCAGCTGCTCAGACGGATAAGCGCATCAAGGCGGTTGCCGCGCTGTCGATGTTCAACTCCGGCCGCGTACGCCGCAACGGATTCCTTGATGCCGACATCAAGGGCATTCCCGCCCGGCTCAAGAAGGCGGCGGATGCACGGGAGAAGGAGCTCGCAGGGGAAATTGTCTATGAGGGATTCCTCCCGCCCAATTCCACCGATGATGAGCTGCGGGCGAAAATGGCGGAGCTGCCGGAAAACACCCTCTATCGGGACGGTATCGAGTATTACGGCCTTTCCCATCGCCATCCCAACGCCACGGGCAGCTACACCACGGAATCCTTTATAAAACTCATGGCCTTTGATGTGGAGGACAGGATGGCTCTCATCGACCAGCCGCTTCTTATGATTGCCGGGGAAAAGGCGGACACCCTCTATATGACGAAGGATGCCTTTGCCAAGGCGACTGGCACGGAAAACAAAGAGCTTTTCCTGATTCCGGGCGCGAGCCACATCCGTACCTATTGGGTGCCTGAGTATGTGGATCAGGCGATGGCGCAGCTCCAGATGTTCTACGCAAAGAATCTTTGATGAAATGAGATGATGACAATGAAAAAGTGCAAGAGCTTTATCGCGGCGGCGACTATGTCGCTCGCCCTCACGGTCAGCTCCGCATGGGCAATGCCGCTTCCCCTCGGCACAGATATATCGGATCGCTTTCATGGGACGGTACACAGAAATGACCTCATTGCCACCGATGAGACATACAACCTTCCGCAGACGAATGTAATTTCCTTTGAAGCCGGCAGTTACAGCGGCTGGCACGTGCACGGGGAGATGACCGTCATCGGCATCGCAGGGATGGGACTTTATCAGGAGTGGGGCAAGGAGGCGGTTCTGATTCGTCCAGGGGATGTGGTGAATATTCCCGCAGGAGTGCCGCATTTCCACGGCGCGGCAAAGGATGCCCCGTTCCAGCAGTTCGTCATCTATGACAGCACATGGAAAGCGCCCGAAGGACACGCAGCACATACCGGCGCGCTCACCGAGGAACAGTACGAGGAGGCGAATGAAAACGTCGCCCCAAGCGCAATGCAGAACAATGACAGCGAGTTTTTGTTTGGCGCTGGGATGACGGAGCTGACAACGCCCAATTTCAACTCTGCGGTATACCTCAGAAAGATTCTGGGTACGCCGAATGCCGCAAATTCGCCCGAGTGGGTCTATGTTGCCTTTCCGGCAGGAACGTACAACCGCTGGCACAGTCACAAAACGGGGCAGGTGCTCATTGTGACCGACGGCATCGGCTATCATCAGATCAAGGGCGGTGCGTTGGAGGTTCTGCATCCGGGGGATGTGGTTTTCTGTCCGCCCAATGTTGCTCATTGGCACGGTGCATCTCCCACAAGCAAATTCGCCCACATCGCGATCAGTCCGCAGGATAACCACGATGTTACATGGTACGATTTCCCTACGGCGGAATATGAGGCGATCGTAACCGAATGATTCCGTAAAAAGGAGTAAAACGAATGAAAACAGCACGAACCAAAAAGACGTTCCTGTTGCTGCTTTCGCTCGGTCTGCTCATGTGCCTGCCCTTTTCCGAGGGATCGGCATTTGCCTCAGACGCGATGAAAGCGAATACGGCGCGTATGGAGCAGGGCGATTTCCTCGCAGGACCGGGCATTGCTGTCGCCGAGACGGAGAGCGGCCGCGTACAGGGCTATGTGCGCAAGGGCGTCTATACCTATCACGGCGTTCCCTACGCCGAGGCAAAGGAGCGTTTCGTCCGCGCCGAACGTGTAACGCCATGGCAGGGCGTGCGCCTCGCCGTTGACTACGGAGCAATTTCGCCGCAGGAAAAGGGAAGTTTTCCGAATACGACATGGGAAGACCCCGCGCGGGAGTTCCAGATGGACAACAACTGTCAGAATCTCAACATCTGGACGCCCGGCATCGCGGACGGCAAGAAACGCCCCGTCATGGTCTGGCTGCATGGCGGCGGGTTCTCCACAGGTTCGTCTGCTGAGATTCCCGCCTATGACGGTGCCAATCTGAGCCGTGAGGGCGACGTTGTCGTTGTTTCCGTTAATCACCGTCTGAATGTGCTCGGACATTTCGACCTCTCCGCCTATGGGGAGAAATACCGCAATGCGGACAATGTCGGTATCTATGACCTCGTTGACGCGCTGCGCTGGGTGCGGGACAACATCGCACAATTCGGCGGTGATCCTGCAAACGTCACGATTTTCGGTGAGTCGGGCGGCGGTGCAAAAGTACTCGCACTGATGACAACACCCTATGCAAAGGGGCTGTTCCACAAGGGCATCGTCGAAAGCGGTGCGGTTCCGACCATGGGACCGGTATTCATACCAAAAGAAGCGGCGGCGCGTGTGACGGAGCTGACGCTGGAAAAACTCGGCATTACGGCAGAGCGCATCGAGGAACTTCAGACCATTTCCTATGAGCGCCTCACGGCAGCATCGAACGAGGCTCTCAAACAGGCGGGAGAGGAATTCAAGATTCCACAGGCACTCGGAACAGGCTATGGCATGAGCTGGGAGCCGGTGATTGACGGCGACTTCATGCCGACGAATCCTGTGACGGCAGACGGCTTTGCCGCCGCAGGGAAGGACATCCCCCTGCTCATCGGTTCGAATCGGACGGAGTGGACGAATTTCTCCGATATCATGCAAATGGAGAAAGCACAGTCCGACAATAAGAATACGTGGAGCGCAGAGGAGATTGACCGTCGCCTCAAGGGCGCATACGGAGATAAGGCAGAGGAAATCGCGGCGGCATTCCTGAGAGCCTATCCGCAGAAGAAACGCGCAGATGCACTCTACGTCGACACGATGATCCGCCTGCCAATTAAAGAGATCATGGATCACAAGGCGATGCAGGGCGGCGCACCCGTCTATGCCTATCTCTTCGCGTGGGATTCGCCGATGATGGGCGGAGTCTATATGTCCTATCACACGGCAGAGATTCCCTTTGTCTTTCACAACATCGACCGGGCGGAGAAAAGCATTGGCACAAGCGCGGAGGCAAAGGCACTCGAAGCGCAGATGAGCCGTGCTTGGATTCATTTCGCCCGCACGGGAAAACCCGAAGCACCCGGCATGCCGAATTGGGATGCCTATACCTTGCAAGGCGGCGCAACCATGATGTTTGACGTTGATACGAAACTCGTACATTACCACGATGCAGAATTATTGAAACTGCTCGCACCTGCGCAATAAATTTGGCAAAGCAAACGTATGGGAATCGAATGAAATGGAGGTCATGACATGAGATCCTTATTGACGATCCTGATGGCGACGATGATGATGCTGCTGACAGCGTGTGGCGGAGGCAATGCGCAAACGAGCGCAGATACTTCTGCACAGAAAGAACCACAGACGACATCATCTGCACGAAGCGATCAGCGCGTCCTTGTCGCATACTTCTCTCGCGCTGACGAAAACACAGGCGGTGTCGGCTACATCGAGAAGGGAAACACAAAGATTCTTGCAGAGATGATCGCCGAACGCACGCACGGTGTGACCATCTTTGAAATCAAGACCGTCAAGCCGTATCCGAAGGAATACCGTCCCGCAACGGAAGCCGCCAAGCAAGAAAAGGAAGAAAACGCCCGTCCTGAAATCGTCGGCGAACTGCCAGATCTCAGCAAGTACGATGTCGTCTTCCTCGGTTATCCCATCTGGTGGAGCGACTTGCCGATGCCTGTCTACACCTTCCTCGAAGGGGAAAATTTCGCGGGCAAAACCATCCTGCCGTTCTGCACACACGAAGGAAGCGGACTCTCCGGCACGGATCGCACGATCGCCGATACGACGAAGACAGAGGTAAAAGACGGCTTTGCTCTCAGAGGACACATCGCACAGAACTCGCCCGATGATGCACGATCAGCGCTCTACAAGTGGATGGAAAAGCAGGGCTATTAACTGCTTGATTTGCTCGTCGAGATATCGTAAGGTTTTACTAAAGGAAACAAAGAAAAATCATACGACTTTAGCAAAGGGGAATTTCAATGAAGAAGAATCTTGCAGATAAGCCTCCACTCTTTCCCATGCCGGTGCTGATGGTCAAGAAGATAGCCAATCAGTACAACACCGATTGAAGTGAACACGGGGCGTTCAAAATCCCTGCTATCGTTCGATTGTATCAAATACAGAACCTTTGAGATCCTTGCTGTGGATCCTAGGGAATGTTTGTGCAGTCCATGAAATTCATCGAAACGCACAGCGGGCGCAATGATAATGTCTCCATCTTCGGACAGAAATCAAATCCGGACACCTGAAAATGGCGGAAATCAATATGGCCATCCGCGGCATCGCGGAAAATCTGGGAGGGAATCCGAAGGATACCTTCGTCATAGACTTGCAGGCGTTGTCGAGCTGCGACTTCATCATGGCCCCTTCAGGCTGTCGAACTGGGGCAGAAAAATTTGGTGGATGACCCGCGTTCACTTCTTACTTGATTCGGAAATCAATTGATCGGTGTCTTACCACATAACCTCATAACAAAAAACGCTATCCACGAAAATGTGGATAGCGTTTTATCATGTCTAAAGTCTAATATCTAATGTTCTAGTCCCTAATCGCCAGCGATTAGTCCTGTGTCAGCTCCTGAATGAGCTCATGGACGGTCGTGATCTTATCGATGCGATAGGCGTTCGCACCGCAGAAGACAAGGCCGTGGTCTACATCGCCGTGGACGGCGCGGATGAGGGCCATGGTGATGCAGTAGGGGGTGGTCGCCGGGTCGCAGGTCTTGAGGCAGTGGAAGCAGCCCTGCGGCGGGATGCGATGAGCGGTGAAGGCTTTGACGAAGGGGTTTAAAAGTGCGCGGCCTGGCATGTGGACCGGGCTCTGTACGATGGTGACGTCGCTCTCTTTGGCATTCACATACATCTGCTTGAATTCGTCAGCGGCATCGCATTCTTTGGTGGCGACGAAACGGGTCGCCATCTGTACGCCGGAGAGACCGAGGGAGAGGTAGTGCTCGATGTCTTTCTTATCGTAGACGCCGCCGCCGAAGATGACGGGGATCTTCTTTTTGAATTTTTCTTCGAATTCTTTGACAACGGCAAGGATTTCTTTGATTTCCTTCTCGTAGCCGTCGCTCTCGTGCTCTTTCACCTGTTCTCTGGTGTAGCCGAGATGTCCGCCGGCTTTCGGGCCTTCGATGACGACCATGTCGGCGGTACGGTGATGGTGGCGTTCCCACAGTTTCAGGATGACGCGGGCTGCTTTCGGGGAGCCGATGATCGGGGCGATCTTGGTGTCTGTGCCTTCCACGCAGGTGGGGAGGTCAGCAGGAAGTCCCGCACCGGAGAAGATGATGTCTGCACCGTTTTCTGCTGCGCAGCGGGCATAGTCTTCATAGTGATGGCCTTTGGACATGATGTTCACGCCGATGATGCCGGTCTTTGCTTTTTCTCTGGCTTTCAGCAGTTCGGATTTCAGTGCGCGAAGGTTGGCATTTACTGTATTTGTTTTGAAGTCTGGTTCATTGAAGCCTACGTTGGCAGCAGAGATGACACCTACACCGCCTTCATTGGCTACGGCACTTGCGAGGCCTGAGAGGCTGACGCCGATGCCCATGCCTCCCTGTACGATCGGTACGGTAGCGGTCAGGTTGCCAATGTGTAATGCTGGTAATTTCATGTGATTTTCTCCTAAAATATTCTACAAATCTCACTTTTAAATAACTATACGATATCAGAGATATGTTTGACAAAATAGCAAGCATGAAGTATCCTGTATTTACTGTAGTTTATGCTATGAGATGAAATAAGTCAATGGATAACTTTTTAAACAATCTTGAATTTTAGGCAAACAATATTTACTATATGTTTGAATTATCACTTGGTGATAAAACTAGAGGCGAAAAAAGTCAGTCAATGTGGGCGTTTTTCCTTATATGAACAGAAGCTCATCTGAGAGAATCCTTCCGAAACTCCTTTTGAAAAATCTTTTGAATTTATGGGATTTTAATCAACAACTGCATTGAATCGCCCAAAATGTCGATGAAAATCGAAAATAGGTGAGTAACAAATGATTTTCTTATACATAGAAAAGAAGGGGCGAGTCTCTTTTTGAAATTCTCCGTGCAATCCTTGACAGCTTGTGATATAGTATTATCAGCAGGTGATAAAAATGAGCAGGAATTTCAAAATGGATAAAACCCAAAGACGCGATGCGATACAGAGCCTGCTCCGCCAACATCCATGTCTGACAGATGGAGATCTGGCAGAGAAATTTTCTGTATCAAGAGCTACGATCCGTTTGGACAGGCAGGCGCTTGGCATCCCGCAGATGCGTGACCGTATGGAGCACCTCGTGGCAGGAAGTCCGGAGGCGCGCGGGCTGCAGATCTTAGATAAGGATATCGGTATCAAAGGCGTGGGTCTCTTTCAGACCAACGAGGAGATGGCGGATAATCTCGGCGTGGTGGCTGCGGAAAAATTATATGGCGCAGCCGCTGCATTCGCCGAGTCGCTGGCCGGTGTGCCTTTCGCTTCGACGCAGGTCGGAAATATCAAATATAAGATCGCTGTCAAGCCCGGCACGGCGCTTGTCGTGAAAGGGCGGATCGTATTGGTCAGAGGAAATAAAAAACATATCTATATCAGTTTCTTTGACGGTGATAAAGAAGTATACCGCGCAAAATTTATTATGCAGATCCTGCAGTAATGGAGGCGTCCTGTGAAAAAAATAGCTGTTGACGCGATGGGCGGGGATTTTGCACCGCTGGAAATCGTGCTTGGCGCCATTCAGGCGGTCAAGGAATACAAAGTGCCTGTCGTTCTTGTGGGAGATGAGGATGAGATCCGCCCCATCCTGGAGAAGCATCATGAGGATCAGAATCCTTTGATCGAGATCCATCATGCATCAGAAGTGATCGAGATGGGAGAGCATCCTGGGCTGGCGTACCGCAAAAAGAAGGATGCGTCTGTCTCTGTCGGCGCTCGTCTTGTGCGAGAGGGGAAGTGCGGAGCTCTCGTGGCTCCGGGATCGACCGGGGCAGCCGTTACGGCAGGACTTCTCGGCATCGGCCGTATCAAGGGCATCGAGCGTCCGGCCATCCTGACGCCGATCCCTAACCAGAAGGGCGGCTATACGTACCTAATCGATTCCGGCGCGAGTGCGCAGCCGAAGCTGGAGACGTATATCCAGAATGCTCTTCTGGGCTATATCTATGCGACGAAGGTCGCGGGTATCCAGCAGCCGAAGATCGGTCTTCTCAATATCGGGGAAGAGGCGACGAAGGGGAGCCCTTTGGTCACGGAAGCGAATGAGGCGCTCAGTGCACAGAAGGTCATTCCTTTTGCGGGCAATGCGGAAGGCCGCGATGTGATGACGGGAGAATTTGATGTCATCGTCACGGATGGATTTACAGGGAATGTAGTCCTGAAATTTGGGGAAGGCGCCGGGAAATTGGTGGCTGCCCTTTTGAAGAATGCTGTCATGCAGGGGGGACTTCGCGCGAAGATCGGCGGGCTGCTCCTGAAGCCGGCAGTCAAGAAATACATGGCAAAGCCTCTTGACTATGCTGAATACGGCGGTGCGCCGCTCATGGGCATCAAAGGCGGCCTCATTATCTGCCATGGTGCTTCGAAAGCGAAAGCGATCAAGAATGCCATCCATATGGCGATGGGCGTTTGTCAGGAGCATCTGGATGAGATCGTGATGGATGCGCTGAAACAGATGGAGACTCAATGAGAATGAGGTGCAGCGGGTTCTGAAGGCTCGAAAGGGTCGCTCCCCGCCTCCAAACGCCGTGGAGTTTTTGGGCGGGGAAACGTGATTTCCAAAAGATGGGAAACCCGTTGAAGACATGGAACCATTTGAATTCTCGGAACTCATAGAAACTGTTTTTCAAGTCCTGGCGTCAGTTGCCAGTTACCAAAATTCTCTTTTCAACGAACGGAAAGGACATTATATATGAGTGAATTATGTTCTGCAGGAATTCTGGGGACCGGACATTATGCGCCGGAGAAGATCCTTTCCAATGCAGACCTTGAAAGAATGGTCGATACCAGTGATGAGTGGATCCGCACCCGCACGGGCATCGAGACCAGACATATCGCTTCCCGGTCGGAGACGACCTCCGATCTTTGCGTGAAAGCTGCTCTTCCGGCACTGGAAATGGCTGGCCTTACCGCAGACGATATCGACTACATCATTGTAGCGACGGCATCCCCTGACTATGTGGTACCATCCACGGCCTGCATGGTGCAGGATAAGCTCGGATGCAAGCATGCAGGTGCGATGGATATTTCCGCCGGCTGCTCAGGCTACATCTATGCAGTAGCTCTGGCATCGAATCTGGTGAAAGCCGGGATGTACAAGCACATCCTGATCGTCGGTGCGGAAATCCTTTCCCGCCTCGTGAACTGGCAGGACCGCTCCACCTGCATCCTTTTCGGTGATGGGGCAGGGGCCGCTGTCATCGGAAAGGTCGAAGATGGCTATGGCCTTCTGGCTTCGGATCTTGGCTCAGACGGCAGCCTGGGCAAGATCCTGAATATCCCGGCGAGCGGCGTCGCTGAACCTGTGACCCACCGCGCCATCGACTCGGGCCGCATCTATATCCATATGGAAGGACCGGAGGTATTCAAAGCCGCTGTCCGTCACATGGGTGCGACCACGCTGAAGACGCTGGAAGCCGCTGGCATCACGAAGGAAGATATCAATATGTTCATTGCCCATCAGGCAAATAATCGCATCATTCAGGCGATCGCAAAGCGTCTGGCTCTGCCGGAGGATCATATGTATGTGAATGTCAATCGCTATGGCAATACATCGGCAGCTTCCGTCGGCATTGCACTTGATGAAGTCGTCCGCGCCGGACGCGTGAAGCATGGTGATTACGTTGTCCTGACTGGCTTCGGCGCCGGTCTTACATGGGGCTGCGATGTCATGAGATGGATGTAAGGCAAGACCTGATTCCGAATAACCAACAATAAACTAGTATTTATATGGAGTGTGACAAGATGAAAACTGCATTTCTGTTCCCTGGACAGGGATCTCAGAAGGTGGGCATGGTACAGGATCTGTTTGAAAACTATGATTCTGTCAAAGCCCTGATCAAAGAAGCGGATGAAACGCTCGGCTTCTCGATTTCCAAAATGATGTTCGAAGGCCCGGACACAGAGCTGATGAAGACCGAATTCACCCAGCCGGCCATTCTGACAGCCAGTGTCGCTGTATGGCAGGTGCTGAAGGAACACGGCCTCACGCCGGATATCGCAGCAGGCCACAGCCTTGGCGAATACTCTGCGCTGGTCGCAGCGGGTGCTATCTCCTTCGCAGATGCCGTGCACACCGTCCATCTGCGTGGCCGCTTCATGCAGGAAGCGGTGCCGCTCGGAGAAGGCGGCATGGCAGCTGTCATCGGTTCCACCCCGGAAACCATCGTGAAGGTCTGCGGCGAAGTCTCCACCGAAGACCTTCCTGTTCAGGCGGTCAATTTCAACTGCCCGGGACAGGTCGTCATCGCGGGTGCTACAGCAGCTGTTGAGAAAGCCTGCGAAGCACTGAAGGAAGCAGGCGCTCGCCGTGCCATCATGCTGAAGGTCAGCGCGCCATTCCATTCCACCCTGATGGAACCGGCAGCTCTTCGACTGAAGGAAGTCCTTGATAAGATTGACATCCATGATACCGCCATTCCGGTCGTAGCCAATGTCAATGCCAAGGAAGAGACCACAGCGGACGAGATCAGAAAGAATCTGGTCGATCAGGCGGCACATCCTGTACACTGGGAAGAATCCATCCGGAATATGGTCGCCGGCGGTGTCGATATGACTGTCGAAGCAGGCCCCGGCACGGTTCTCACCGGCTTCATGAAGAAGATCGCCCGCTCCGTACCCTGCCACCATGCAGAAGATGTAGCCACCATCGATGAAGTCGTGGCTGCACTGAAGGGAGAATAATGATGGAAACTATCGAAAAGACTGCTCTCGTCACGGGGGCTTCCCGCGGTATTGGCAGAGCCATCGCTCTTACACTGGCTGCGAAGGGCTATGCTGTCGCACTGAACTATGCCGGCAGCCAGGCTGCTGCAGAAGCTGTGAAGGGAGAAATCGAAGCCGCTGGCGGCAAAGCCTTCACCATCCAGGGCGATGTCTCCAAAGCAGAAGATGTGGATCGCATTTTCAAAACGATCAAAGAAGAATTCGGTCAGCTGGACGTCCTTGTGAATAATGCAGGGATCACCCGCGACGGACTTCTCATCCGCATGAAAGAAGAAAGCTGGGATGCCGTACTCTCGACCGACCTCAAGAGTGACTTCCTCACCATCAAAGCCGCTGCGCAGATGATGATGAGAAAGAAAAAAGGCTCCATCATCAATATCGCATCCGTAGTCGGCATCATGGGCAATATCGGCCAGGCCAACTACGCAGCAGCAAAAGCAGGCGTGATCGGTCTCACCAAGGCCTGCGCCAAGGAGCTCGCTGCAAGAAACATCCGTGTCAATGCTGTCGCACCGGGCTTCATCGCGACCGACATGACCGATGCTATTCCGGAAAAGAATAAAGAAGCCATGCTGACAGCCATCCCGCTCGGACGCATGGGTCTTGCCGAAGACGTCGCCAAAGCTGTCTCCTTCCTGGCTTCCGATGATGCAAGTTATATCACCGGACAGGTTTTAAAGGTGGACGGCGGAATGGTTATGTAATATAATCAGTAGGGTACAATACAAGGAGACGTCTGTCTTCTATGAGAAAGGTGGTGAAATGAGTAATGAGCACTTTTGACAGAGTAAAGAAGATCGTTGTTGACCAGCTGGGCGTTAGCGAAGCTGATGTCACCATCGACTCCACTTTCATCGATGACCTCGGCGCTGATTCCCTGGATATCGTTGAACTGATCATGGCATTTGAAGAAGAATTCGACATCGAAATCCCGGATGATGCTGCTGAAAAGATCAAGACCGTAAAGAACGCTGTAGACTATATCGACAGCCAGATGTAATGCGCATTCGCATTTCAACATCATATTGGAAGCCGGAGGGGTATCCCCTCCGGCATGCCATATGACTTCCTTTGGGGGAGAATATTTCAAAAAAGCGAATGACCGTCGTGGTTCGTTTTTTTGAGATCTTGTCCATGTGTGATGGATTTGAAACAGGCGGAGCCATGCCTTTTCAAGTCCTATAATTTTTACTTAAAAACCTAACGTGTGATAAATAATGTTTAAAAGAAGTTTATAAGAGAGGTGCCCTTTTTATGGAAAGAAGAAGAGTAGTAGTGACTGGCATGGGTGTGGTTTCTCCCGTCGGTATCGGCGTCGATGCATTTTGGAATGCCCTTTTGTCGGGCAAATCCGGTGTAACGCCGATCACAGAATTTGATCCCACGGATTTCCCTGTCAAGATCGCAGGCGAAGTCAAAGATTTCGACCCCGTCAAATATGTGGGGGACAAGAAGACCGTCCGGCATATGGATAGAAATGCTCAGTTTGCTGTCGCTGCAGCAAAAATGGCCGCGCAGGATGCGAAGCTCGATATGAGCGTAGAAGATCCGAACCGCGTCGGCACCATCATCGGTACCGGTATCGGCGGGATTAAGACCATGGAAGAAACCGTAGAACGCATCGAAAAACGCGGTCCGGGAAAGGTGAATCCATTCGCAGTCCCGATGATGATCGCCAACATGGCCTCCGGCATGGTCTCCATCACCTTCGGTCTGCAGGGGCCGGTCCTGACTGACGTCACCGCCTGCGCTTCCGGCAATAATGCCCTTGGCAGAGCGACCCGCATGATCCAGTGGGGCGATGCGGATGTAATGTTTGCCGGTGGTACCGAAGCGGCTGTCGCAAAGACACCGATGGCTGGTTTTGCTGCCATGCATGCGCTCTCTTCCCGTGAATGCCCGCCGGAAGAAGCATCCTGTCCCTTTGATGTCCGTCGTGACGGTTTCGTACTCGGTGAAGGCAGTGGTGTCCTCATCCTTGAAGAACTGGAACACGCAAAGAAGAGAGGCGCGCACATTTATGCTGAGGTCATCGGCTATGGTACGAATGGCGATGCCTACCATATTACAGCTCCGCGGCCGGGTGGTGAACTCGCAGCCCGCTGCATGAAGAATGCCATCGCGGATGCAGGTATTTCTCCGGAAGATATCGACTACATCAATGCACACGGCACCTCCACCGGTCTCAATGATAAGAATGAGACCAAGGCGATCAAGGAAGTCCTCGGTCAGCATGCCTATGACATCGTAGTGAACTCCACCAAGTCCATGACCGGCCATCTTCTGGGCGCTGCCGGTGCGATCGAAGCTGTCGTCTGCGTACTCTCTATCATGAATAACAAGGTCCATCAGACACTGAACCTTCAGACTCCTGATCCGGAATGTGACCTTCACTACGCGGCTGAAGGCCCGGAAGATCGCAAAGTCGATGTGACCATGTCGAATGCTTTCGGCTTTGGCGGACACAATGCCGTTGTCATTATGAGGCGCTATGAAGAATGAGACATGCTGAAGTGAGAAGAAGAGACCGTATGGCAGAAATTGAAAAGTTTGCTGCGGAAAATGAAATTCCCGTGCAGAATGCACAACTTCTCAATACAGCACTCACCCATACCTCGTATGCGAATGAACATAAAAATGAAGTCATTCATGACAATGAACGACTGGAATTCTTAGGGGATGCCATCCTGGATCTGGTCATCGGGGAATACCTTTTTCTGCGTTTCCCCAGCTGGCCGGAAGGGGAGCTGACCCGAGCGAAGGCGAGCGTCGTCTGCAAGCCTTCCTGTGCTGAATGCGCAGCGAAATTCCATGTGGGCGACTACATGCGTCTGGGCCGCGGAGAAGAAATGTCCGGCGGCCGCACCCGTATCTCGATCTTAGGTGATGCCTTCGAAGCTGTCATCGGTGCGATCTATCTCGATAATAACTATGAGGTAGCATCCCGCTTCATCTTGGGGCACATGAAAAAATTCCTCGATCTTATTGATCAGGGAGACTATGACCATGACTACAAGTCTGACCTGCAGGAAATGGTACAGAAGCACGGAGATGTGAATATCTCCTATGTTGTCACCAAGGACGAAGGACCGGCACATGACAAGACCATCTGGATGGAAATCCATATCAATGGCAAAGTCATGGGCGAAAGCGTCGGAAAGAATAAAAAAGAAGCAGCCCAGCGGGCTGCCAAAGAAGCCATCCGAAGGATTCAGCTTGGTGAAACCGTATGATAGAAAACAGGGTTTGAGAAAAATGATTTATCATTTTTCTCAAACCCTGTTTTTATTTTTTCAAATAAGGCATTCGTTTTAAGTCTCTATAAAAATTTTCATGAACCCCAAGCATGATCAGTGTCAAGGTGACCGGATCAAAAGTATACGCCAAAAGGTACAACTGCGCGTCAACTTTAAATTTGTACACAAAGACTTCGCTGAGATCACTTTTCTTTTGCTCACCGATCGATGGATTTTCGATAATAAGCCGAATCGCATGATCCACGCTTTTTCGCTGTTTTAGGAAAAGTCGCTTGTATGTGCTTTTAAAAATTCGAGTTTGCTTAATTTCCATGATCTTCCTCGAAGGTGAAAGGCTCTGTTTCCTGATTCTTCGCAATGAGAATGTCACGAATAAAATCTACAGGTAAATCAGGATTTGCGAGTGCATTTTTTCCGACCAAAGCCCAAAAATTGAGCTGCTGGGCTGCCGAACGAAATTCTGCTTTGCCTTCAATACTGGCAGAATCAAAAAGCGTTTTGTCCATGCGAACAGGAATCGTATTCATGATATATCCTCCTTCTTGTAGTAATTTACTACAATTATTATATGACTAAAATACATGAAAATCAATAAGAATAAAAGAGATCTTATTTGAAAGCAAGGATGAGTGGCTAGGGATTGGGGATTAGAAATCTCAAGTAACTTGTGACCAGTGATTGGTGACTAAATACCACCTACGGGCATCGCCATTATTTTATACTTCGCGGTGCTTCCTTATTTTTATGCGCCGCACCTGAACCCCGAACCCTGAACCCTCAAACCATTACCCCCGTTTTTCAGAAGAAATCGAAAATATCCTTGACATTCCCATAGGTGAATGCTATTCTAATATCGTAAGTTAGCACTCGAGAATAATGAGTGCTAATAAATTCAGGTGATACATATGGCACGTAGAATCAACCAAGAAAGCACCGGACATGGTGTGAATGAACTGAATGAAAGAAAACGGCGCGTCCTATGGGCGGTGGTGCAGGACTATGCAGACACGGCCGAACCGGTCGGTTCGCGCACGATCGCACGGAAGTATGACTTGGGTGTATCGAGCGCGACGATCCGAAATGAGATGCAGGACTTAGAGGATGAAGGCTATCTTGAGCAGCCGCATACCTCCGCTGGGCGCATCCCTTCGATCAAAGGATATCGTTTCTATGTGGACTGGCTGATGCAGCCTGCTCCGGTCTCTTCGGAAGAAGAGCACATGATCGACCACATGCTGATGGATCATGTGAACCGTCAGGAAGAGATCTTCCGGAATATGGCCAAAGCCGTAGCGGTGCTGACGCATACGCTGTCGGTCGCAGCTTCTGCGGGACAGAAGAAATTCAATTACGTCCGTTTCCTTCCGCTCGATGGCAGTCGGGCGATCCTCCTTGTCGTGACGGATCAGGGCGATGTATCGAATGCGGTGGTGGATATTCCGAAAGGATCCTCCTTCGATGAGATGCAGCTCCTCGCGGATAAGCTGAATCATTTCCTGCATGGCAGGGAGATCGGCCATACGGATGAAGAGATGATCCTCTCCTTCCAGCGAGACGTAGAAAAGGATCTGACACCCTATCTGTCGGTCTTTCAGGCACTGCAAAAGGCTGTGAGCCCGCAGAAAGAGGTCTACGCCGGTGGAGCTTCGCAGCTGATCGAGCAGCCGGAGTTTAAAAATGTAGAAAAGATGCAGGATATACTGAATCTCTTAGAGGAAAGAGACATGCTTGAAAGTATGCTTCTTTCCTCTTCCGATCAGCCTATCGCTGTGCATATCGGGACAGAGAATCCGATGAAGTCGCTCTCGGATCTGTCCGTTGTCAGAGCGCAGTTCACATCCGGCGGCCGGGTCATCGGCTCCGTGGCCGTCTTAGGACCGACACGGATGCAGTACAGCCGCATCGTCGGTATGATGCGTTTCATGCAGCAGCGGCTGGATCTGTTATTAAAAGGGAAAACATAGGAGGCTCCTGGATGAAGGAAGATAAGAAGAAAGTCGACGTCGAAGAACCGATGAAAGAAACCGAAGCCAAAGAAGAAAAGAAAACGTCTCCCGTAGATGACTTGATGAATCAGCTCGGCGAAGCGAAGAAGACCGCCGAAGAAGCCAAAAACAAGGCGGAGGCAGCGGAGTCCAAGCTGGCTACGGCTCTTTCCCAGTACGTCAGACTGCAGGCAGACTTTGATAATTTCCGCCGCCGCACCAGAGAAGCGGAAGCGAAAGCTGCGGAGATACATACCGCAGAAACACTGAAAGCTTTCCTGCCGGTGCTGGATAATTTCGAGCTAGCGCTTGCTCACATGAAAAAAGATGAAGGCGGTGCAGCTTATGTACAGGGCTTCGAGCTCCTGCAGAAACAATTCCTCAAGATCATGGAAGGCTTCGGCGTGAAGGAGATCGAAGCACTGGGAAAGACCTTTGATCCGCATTTCCATGAAGCGGTCATGATGCTCCCGGCAGATGACAAAGAAGACGAAACCGTTTCCATGGTATTCCAGAAAGGGTATCTGTACAAGGACAGCGTACTCCGCGTAGCGAAGGTACAGGTCGTGCATAACGGCTAACCGATGGGACGCTCTGCGATTCCATTTCTCTATATAAAATTTCGTAAGTACAAATAGAAAGAAAGGGGACATTTCAAATGTCAAAAGTTATTGGTATCGATCTGGGGACTACAAACTCTGTTGTTGCCGTCATGGAAGGCGGCGAGCCTGTCGTCATTCCGAATGCGGAAGGTTCTCGCCTGACCCCATCTGTTGTCGGCTTCTCCAAGACCGGTGAACGTCTGGTCGGCCAGCTGGCAAAACGCCAGGCGGTATCGAACCCGCATCGCACCATCGTTTCCATCAAACGTCACATGGGCAGCGATTACAAAGTCACCATTGATGACAAATCCTATACTCCGCAGGAAATTTCTGCGATGATTCTGCAGAAGCTGAAGGTCGATGCAGAAGCGTATCTCGGCGAAAAAGTCACCGATGCAGTCATCACCTGCCCGGCTTATTTCACCGATGCACAGCGCCAGGCGACCAAGGATGCCGGTAAGATCGCAGGGCTGAATGTCCTTCGTATCATCAACGAGCCGACCGCATCCTCTCTGGCTTACGGCCTTGATAAGATCAAAGACGGCAAAGAACATCGCTTCCTCGTCTATGACCTCGGCGGCGGCACTTTCGATGTATCCATCCTGAATCTGGCGGATGGTGTCTTCGAAGTCGAAGCCTCCAATGGCAACGGCCATCTCGGCGGTGATGATTTCGATGCCCGCGTCATGGACTGGATCGCTGAAAAATTCAAAGCACAGAACGGCTTCGAACTGAAACGTGATCCGATGACGAACCAGAGACTGAAGGAAGCAGGCGAAAAAGCCAAGATCGAGCTGTCCTCTGTCATGAGCACGGATATCAACCTGCCATTCATCACCATCGACTCCGATGGTCAGCCGGTCCACTTCGATGCGACCCTGACCCGCGCAGAATTTGATAGAATCACCGAAGACCTCGTACAGGCGACGGTAGAACCGATCGACCTTGCGATGAAGGATGCAGGCCTTTCCGTCGGTGATATCGATAAAGTCCTTCTTGTCGGCGGTTCTTCCCGTATCCCGGCAGTACAGACTTTGATCAAGAATAAATTCGGCAAGGAACCATCCAAGGGCGTGAACCCGGATGAATCCGTCGCTGTCGGCGCTGCCATTCAGGCTGGCGTCCTCAAAGGCGAAGTCAAGGACGTCCTTCTCCTCGATGTCACCCCGCTGTCCCTCGGTATCGAGACCCTGGGCGGTGTCTTCACGACCATGATCAAGAGAAATACCACCATCCCGACCTCCAAGTCTCAGGTCTTCTCCACCGCAGCTGACAATCAGCCGTCTGTAGACATTCATGTCCTGCAGGGCGAACGTCCGATGGCAGCGGACAACAAGACCCTCGGCCGCTTCGAACTTTCCGACATCCCGCCGGCTCCACGGGGCGTACCGCAGATCCAGGTCACCTTCGACATCGATGCAAACGGCATCGTCCACGTCTCTGCGAAAGACCTCGGCACCGGCAAGGAACAGAAGATCGATATCACCTCTTCCACCGGCCTTTCTGATGAAGAGATTCAGAAGATGCAGGACGACGCAAAGGCGCATGAAGAAGAAGATAAGAAGCGTAAGGAAGGCATCGAAGCTAAGAACAATGCGGAAGCACTGATCTACCAGGCGGAAAAGACGGTCAAAGAACTCGGCGACAAAGCAGATGCTGTCAAGGTCAAAGAAGTCAATGATGCCATCGCTACCCTGAAAGAAAGCCTCAAAGGCGATGACACCGCGAAGATCAAAGCCGATGCGGAAGCACTCACCAAGCCGCTGCATGAAGTCACCGAAAAGCTGTACCAGCAGGCACAGCAGGCGCAGGCACAGCAGCAGGCAGGCGCTCAGCAGGGCCCGCAGCAGGGACCTCAGGCAGGTGCCAAGAAAGCCGATGACAATGTAGTTGATGCCGATTACAAGGTCGTAGACGACGACAAGAAATAATTGATCTCCTGCAAGGGGGTCATCATAGAGAAACTCAGAAGGTTCTGAAGGTTCTACGGATTTCCAGAAAACGGGAAGAGAGCGGAGCCTTCAGGACCTTTTGAGGCATTTCTAAGGAAACACTGACTCTGCGATTGAATCAGCGTTTCCCTAATTTCTTTGAGGATAGAAAAGAATGGCAGACAGCAGAGATTACTATGACGTGCTGGGCGTCAATAAAAGCGCCACAGACGATGAAATAAAGAAAGCATATCGCCGGCTGGCACGCAAGTACCATCCGGATCTGAATAAAGACAATCCAAAAGCCGCGGAAGAAAAATTCAAGGAAGTCAATGAAGCCTACCACGTCCTCTCCGATGCGGACAAGAGAGCGCAGTATGACCAGCTCGGACACGATGCCTTCACGCAGGCTGCCAGCGGCGGCGGTGCGGGCTACGGCGGCTTCGGACAGGGAGGCTTTGGAGGTTTCGGCGGTCAGGGAGGCTTTGGCGGCTTCGACATGGGTGATATTTTCGACATGTTCACCGGCGGCGGACGCAGACGGAGCAATGGCCCGGAGCAGGGCGCTGACCTCCGCTATGATATGGAGATCACTCTTCGCGAAGCAGCGACTGGTATCAAGAAGAAATTCACCGTACCGAAGAATGATACCTGTACCCATTGCCACGGCACCGGTGCAGAGCCAGGCTCCTCCGTTGAGACCTGCCCCGACTGCCACGGTACCGGACAGCAGCGTGTGGTAAGGAATGGTCCTTTCGGACAGATGGTGAATATCATCACCTGCCAGCACTGTCAGGGCAGCGGCAAGATTATCCGGAATAAATGCTCCGAATGCCGCGGCACCGGCACGATCCGCGTGAAAAAGACCATCGAAGTGAATATCCCGGCCGGTGCTGATACCGGCGTTCGCATGCGCGTCTCCGGCGAGGGTGAGCCAGGCAAGCGCGGTGGTCCGAAGGGGGATCTCTACGTATACATCTACGTGAAAGACGATCCGGACTTCGAGCGTGACGGGGATGATCTCTACAAGAGCGTAGACATCACCTTCCCGGTCGCCGCTCTTGGCAGCACCATCAAGGTCAAGACCCTTGACAAAGAGGTCGAGCTCAAGATCCCCGCCGGTACGCAGAGCGGTACCCGCTTCCGCATCATCGGCGAAGGCATGCCGCACCTCCAGTCCAGCCGGAAGGGCAATCTGTACGTGGAAGTCAAAGTCACCGTACCAAAGCGCCTGAAAGAAGAGCAGAAAGAAGCCCTCCTGAACTACGCACACCTCATGGGAGAGGACTGCGCGCAGTACAAAGGAAAGAGCTCATGGCTCGATAAAATCATCGATAAGTTTAAGTAAGACACTTGAAACCGCTTGGCGGATGGATTCCATTCGCCAAGCGGTTTTTTTATGAAATGGACGCATTTCCATGGCCTCCTTTTGCCGATCCATACCTGACTGTAGGAGACACCATAGCTCGAAAAGGAAAGTGCCTGATATAGGGAGATGACTGTGAAAATGCCGGGTCTGCACCCGGCATTTTCACAGTCTTTTTATTCAGGAGCATGAAGTATCCAGTACCATAGAAAATGAAACAAATCCGGTGCGGGAGCTGTTTTCCCGGTCGGGAAAAGGGAGGGAAACGTCATGGGAAATTTATATGGATATATCCGTGTCAGCACCAGAGAACAGAATGAGGACAGGCAGATTCTTGCACTGAAAGAACTTTCTATCCCGGAGAAACATTTGTTTATTGATAAGCAATCCGGTAAGGATTTTGAACGTCCTCAGTATCGGAAAATGGTCAGGAAACTAAAAAAAGACGATCTGCTCTATATCAAGAGCATCGACCGTCTGGGGCGTAACTATTCTGAGATTCTGGAGCAATGGCGGATACTGACGAAGGAAAAAGGGATTGATATGGTGGTACTGGATATGCCGCTGTTGGATACCCGTCGGGGAAAAGACCTGATGGGGACATTTCTCAGCGATATTGTGCTGCAAATCTTGTCCTTTGTGGCAGAAAACGAGCGCACCAATATCCGACAGCGTCAAGCAGAAGGAATTGCCGCCGCCAAAGCCAGAGGTGTCCGCTTCGGCAGACCCCCGGCGCCTTTACCAGAAAACTTCCATCATCTATATCAGCAATGGAAAAATGGAAAAATCACCGGAACAGCTGCTGCTAAGTTGTGTGGGATGCCGCTTTCCACCTTCCGCTATCGTGCGGAGATTTACGAAAAAGCCAAGTTGTTGTAAGCGGGTATTTTTACAGGAACCTGTACTTTCCTGTAAAATACCTGCTTTTTAGCTTTGAGAAAATGATACCACAGAACACCGGCTTTTTCCATGCAAAATCTGTGAACAAACGCTCTTTTCCTCATTTGAAAACACCAGAAAATGCCCCTGCGAAAAAGTACACCATCTTGTAAATGGCTGCCTTTCTATAAGCACATGGATATATGAGGGGTAAAGAAATGGCAGAACGACAGGTCAAGTCAAGGCAGCGTGTGGCGGATCACGGCGAGGTATTCACAGCCGAGCGTGAAGTAAAAGCCATGTGCGACCTTGTAAAACAGGAAACAGAACGGATTGAAAGCCGATTTTTGGAGCCAGCCTGCGGAAATGGGAATTTTCTTGTGGAAGTTCTCCGCCGGAAGCTGGCAGTGGTAAAAAGTCGTTACAGGAAAAGCCCCTTTGATTATGAACGGTACTCCGTACTGGCGATGACCAGTCTGTACGGAGTTGACATTTTGGAGGATAACGCAGAGGAATGCCGTCAGCGGCTGTTTGACATCTGGGACAAGGAATATACCGCCAATGCCAAAGCCCAGGCAAACGAACAGTGCCGGGAGGCGGTACGGTTTATCCTACGCAAGAACATTCTGTGCGGAGATGCGCTCACCATGCTCCAATCAGATGGTTCCCCTATTGTTTTTGCAGAGTGGAGCTTTGTTACAGGCAATCAGATGAAGCGCCGTGATTTTGCACTGGATGAGCTTCTAAACGGACACGAGGAGGAGATGAATATTTTCATGATCGGCTGGGAGTATGACGAAGAAGTTCAGGCATTTATCCCACCGCCCATCAGGGAATATCCGTTGACTGATTACAGGAGGGTGCAGGATTATGAGTGATTTTTACAGCAGTATGTATAACCCGGATGTGCTCACATGTCTGGCGAATCTGTCCAACGATGAGGTGTTCACGCCGCCGGAGGTGGCAAATCGGATGCTGGATATGCTGCCGGAAGAACTGTGGCATGACAGCAGCGCAACGTTTCTCGACCCGGCCTGTAAGTCCGGGGTGTTCCTGCGGGAAATCGCCAAACGCCTGATTGAGGGATTAAAAGAGGAAATCCCGGATTTGCAAAAACGCATCGACCATATTTTTCATAAGCAGCTGTATGGCATCGCAATCACCGAGCTGACCAGCCTTCTCTCCCGGAGAAGTGTGTATTGTTCCAAGTATCCCAACAGCAAGTATTCCATCACGCTTTTTGAGGACACCAGCGGCAACATCCGATACAAGCGGATACCGCATCGCTGGCAGAACGGCAAGTGCCTGTTTTGCGGTGCGTCCAAGAGTGAATATGAGCGAGGGGACGAGCTGGAAACCCATGCCTATGAGTGGATACATACGATCAAACCGGAGGAGATATTCAAGATGAAATTTGATGTCATAATCGGCAATCCGCCATATCAAATGAGTGATGGCGGTGGAAATGGAGCAAGTGCAAAACCAATTTATCAATTATTTGTTAGTCAAGCAAAAAAGCTTAAGCCCAAATATATGGCAATGATTACACCTTCCAGATGGTTTACCGGTGGAAAAGGATTGGATGAATTTCGAGATGAGATGCTTCATGATAAAAGAATCAGGATAATTCATGATTTTCCGGAAGCATCAGATTGTTTTGCAGGAGTACAAATAAAAGGTGGCGTGTCTTATTTCTTATGGGAAAGAGATAACTACGGCGATTGTGAGGTGTATTCACATAAAGGAAATGCTGTGTTTGGACCCACTATTCGTCCGTTATTGGAAGAAGGATGTGACACTTTTATTCGATATAATGAAGCGATTGATATTCTCCACAAAGTTATGAGTAAAAAAGAAAAGTCAATGGAGTCGCTGGTTAGTACAAGATTGCCGTTTGGGATACCTAATACCTATAAAGGAAATAGCTCAAAATCGTCAGATGATGACTTGATGATTTATGTGAGTGGAAATGATCGTGAGGTGCGAGGGAGCACGGCATTTGTACCATATTCTAAAATTACTAAAGGGCATGACATGATTCCTTGGCACAAAGTGTATATTGCAAAAGCAGGAAGTGGTAGCGATTCTTTTCCACATCCAATCCTTCCGAAGCCATTTTACGGAGCTCCGAACACTGTGTGCAATGAAAGTTATTTGGTAATTGGTCCTTTTAGAGATAAAAGTGAATGCAACAATGTAATGTCATATATTGCAACCAGATTTTTTAGATTTTTAGTATTGCTCAAAAAGAATTCTCAAAATGCGGCCAAAGGCGTTTATCAATTGGTCCCTCAACAGGACTTTTCAAAATCATGGACAGATGAAGAACTTTACGAAAAATATGGATTAACAGACGATGAGATTGCTTTCATTGAAAGTATGATTCGACCAATGGAGTTAGGCGGTGATGATTATGGCAACTGATTTCTTTCCTCAACGCCCCAATGCCCACCCCATGATCTACGCCTACGAGGACACCAACCCGCAGTATCAAGGGCTTTTGAAGGTGGGCTATACCGCCATTGATGTGGACAAGCGTGTTGCCCAGCAGTACCCCACCAAACGACCGGATGGCAGTGTTCCCTATCGAATCGTTTACCGGGAAAGTGCTATGTATCCGGATGGTTCCTCGTTCACTGACCATGATGTTCATCGTGTCTTGAAACGAAAGCAGATTCCATGCATGGGCGGTGAATGGTTTCGCTGCAGGGTAAAGGATGTCCAAGCGGCTGTGCTGGCCGTCAAAAACCATACTGACAATGCGGAGAATCGAGTCAACAGCTTCTCCATGCGCCCGGAACAGCAGAAAGCCGTGGACAAAACCGCCGCTTATTTTCAGAGTGCTTATGACGAGGATTCTACCCGCTGTCCCAAATTTTTGTGGAACTGCAAAATGCGCTTTGGCAAAACCTTTGCGTCCTATCAGCTGGCAAAACGAATGGGATTCAAAAGGATTCTGATTCTGACCTTCAAGCCGGCTGTCGTCAGCGCATGGCAAGAGGACTTGAACAGTCACATTGATTTTGAGGGCTGGCAGTTTATCAGCCGTAACACAGAACTAACCTATGAAACGGCGGACAAGTCCCGCCCCATCGTCTGCTTTGGCTCTTTTCAGGACTATCTGGGAGTGAATAGGGAAACCGGCGGCATCAAGGCAAAAAACGAGTGGGTACATTCCACCAACTGGGATTTGGTGATCTTTGACGAGTACCATTTCGGAGCATGGAAAGAAAACGCCAAAAAGCTGTTTGAGCAGGAGGACGAGGACAGCTACGACAGTGAGGATATGGATAAGTATGACCGTGGCAACGCCTACGATGAAACGTTCCTCCCCATCACCGCCATGTACTATCTGTATTTGTCCGGTACGCCGTTTCGGGCGCTGAATTCCGGTGAGTTTATCGAGGATCAGATTTACAACTGGACATACTCGGATGAACAGCGGGCAAAGGAACATTGGAAAGGTGACAATAATCCTTATGCCGCACTGCCCCGCATGGTGATGATGACTTACCGCATCCCGGACAGTATCCGTCAGATCGCTATGCAGGGAGAGTTCAACGAGTTTGACCTGAATGTGTTTTTCTCTGCCAAAGGCAAAGGGACGGACGCTTGCTTTGTCTATGAAAATGAGGTGCAGAAGTGGCTGGATCTCATTCGGGGTGCTTATCTGGAAACCAGTGTGGATGATTTGAAGCTGGGTGCCAAAAAGCCCGCCATGCCGTATGCCGATGTGCGCTTACTGAATGTGTTGCAGCATACACTTTGGTTTCTCCCCAATGTGGCTTCCTGCTATGCGATGAAAAATCTATTGATGCAGAAGCAGAATACATTCTATCATGATTACACCATCAATGTTTGTGCGGGTACGAGTGCCGGAATCGGTGCAGCGGCTCTGGAGCCGGTGCAAAAATCCATGCGTGACCCATTGGAGAGCAAGACGATCACTCTCTCCTGCGGTAAACTGACAACGGGCGTTACAGTCAAGCCATGGACAGGCATTTTTATGCTGCGCAATCTGTCCAGCCCGGAAACCTATTTTCAGGCGGCGTTTCGTGTGCAAAGCCCGTGGGAAATCACAACGGACGGCGGCAAAAAAGAAATCGTCAAAAAGGAATGCTATGTGTTTGACTTTGCTCTTGACCGAGCGCTCAAACAGATTTCTGATTACAGCTGCCGTTTGAACATTGACGAAGGAAACCCGGAAAAGAAGGTAGCGGAGTTTATCAATTTTCTTCCGGTCATTGCCTATGATGGCAGCACCATGCGGCAGATTGATGCAGGTGAGGTTCTGGACATCGCTATGGCAGGCACATCTGCTACCCTGCTTGCCAAACGCTGGGAAAGTGCGCTGCTTGTCAATGTGGATAACGATACTCTTTCCCGCTTGATGGCAAATCCGGCGGCGATGGATGCTCTGATGAAAATTGAAGGCTTCCGCAGTCTGAACGAAGATATACAGACCATTATTAACAAGTCCGAAGCCGTAAAAAAGGCAAAGAAAGAGGGTACAGAAAAACTCACGCCAAAAGAGAAAAAAGAGCTGAGCGAAGAAGAAAAAGAGTACAAATCCAAACGCAAACAGATTCAGGAGAAGCTGATTAAGTTCGCCACCCGTATTCCCGTTTTCATGTATCTGACCGATTATAGGGAACGATGTTTGAAGGATGTGATTACACAGCTGGAGCCAGAGCTTTTCAAGAAAGTAACGGGTCTGGATGTCAAAGATTTTGAGTTGCTGGTATCTCTTGGTGTGTTCAATGATTCGCTGATGAACGATGCCGTTTATAAGTTTAAGAGATACGAAGACGCCAGCTTGAGCTACACAGGTATTGACCGGCATGAAGGTGAAAACCGTGGCGGTTGGGATACGGTGATCTCGGATGCTGACTATAACAGTATGTTCGCTCTGCAGCAGGCTTCGATGGAAACATCGATTTCTTCGGCGGATGACTTGCCGGAAAAACCGTTTCCGGATGTTGCAGAAGCTGTCAGGGATATGGATCCGTCCCCAAAGGGAAAGCAGGTGGCAGAAAAAACGGCTGTGTATGGGCAGCCGTTGAAAAAGCCACGCTACACCCCGCCAGTGCCAAAACCAGCAGCACCTGCATCACAAAAGCAGGTGGATTTGTCCCGTGTTGTGGTTGGCGGTCAGCTTCGGCATAAAGCATTCGGCATGGGGACGGTCAAAGAAATCCGAGGCGGCTTGATTATCGTATTGTTTGGAGGAACGGAGAAAAAGTTTCAGTTCCCTGGTGCATTGCTGCAAGGCTTCCTGAGCCTGCCGGAATGATGCAACCATAAAACCACGCTATAAAAATGAATGCACAGAACCGATGTGTTTTTCGTAAAAGAGAGATGCATCGGTTTTTCTTTTTGAAGAAAGCGACTAAGGAGACTTCTTCTTTCTCTGTGCATGAAATTTTTGCACCATCGTTCGTCGCATGATACAATAGAATGTAAGTTTTTAGGATAGTTTATAAGGAGCGAGTGATGACGGATTTCCTACCTCATGTCTATGGACAGGAAAAAGTGAAGAAGGAGTGGAAGCGGCTTCTCGAGGAGAGGCGGCTTCCACATACGCTGATCCTGTATGGCGATGAGGGTCTCGGAAAGACGACAGCTGCTTTTGACCTTGCAGGGGTGCTGACTGGGAAGTCAGGAAAGCTCTGGGAGGAGATCCGTCTCTGGCAGCGGGAGTCTTCCGGCAAGGAGCCGGTCGTGACCTTTGCGGATCATCAGGTCTGGTATCTTCGTCCGATGGGGATGGAGCTCAAGATCGAACAGTTCCGCCTGTTTCTGGACGCGATGGCAACATTCGATGAGACGGTGCATGTGTGCATCATCGATGAAGCGCAGACAATGATGGATCCGGTGGCAAATTCGCTCCTGAAGACCTTAGAGGAGCCGGAGGGAAATATCCATTTCATCCTCATCACGCATGATCTTCACGCGCTGCTTCCGACCATCATTTCCCGTGGTGAGCGGTTTGCCTTCCTGCCTCTGTCGGAGGGAGACTATCTCTCGCTCATGGCGTCGGATCCAAAGAAGTATCATTTTCCGAAGGGAATGGATGCGAAGGTGCTCTTCCAGCTTTCGGAAGGAAATCCGGGGATCACGCTGGAGGTCTGTGATGAAAAGGGAGAGGCAGAGCCGCAGTCAGCGATGGATTTCTGGAATATCCTGACGCATGATGCGATGCCTTTTGCGACACTCTCCGCTATGGAGCTGGGGGAGAGGAAGGATTTCCTGCGGCGGCTTCGCTGGATCCGTCTGGTGGGGCGCGATATCATGGTGATCGCAGAGACAGGGGATGCTTCTCTTTCCCGCTGCGGGTCGGTCGCGGGACGCGAGGCTTCTCTCGCTTCTTTCTGGGACCGCGGTCGGGGCGAGGAAGCGATGGTCGTGCTGCAAACGGCAGAAACGGCGGTTTCCCGATATATCAATAGTAAAAATGTATGGGATTATATTCTCATCAGTTTGGAACATATACAGAAAGGCAGCCAGAAATGGAGCAGATCGTAGGTGTCCGGTTCAAACCGGCAGGGAAAATATATTATTTCGATGGCAATGACCTGGAGCTTCACTTGGATGACGGGGTTATCGTGGAGACGTCGCGCGGGCTGGAGTATGGCTATGTAGTGACGATGCCGACTGAGGCGGAGAAGGATGAGGATAATCCGATGAAGCCGGTCATCCGCAGGGCGACGATCAAGGATATGGCGCAGCTGGAGCGGAATAAGGCGAGGGAGAAATCGGCTTTCGATATCTGTCTCCAGAAAATCGAGAAGTTCAAGGTGCCGATGAAGCTCTTGCGGGCAGAGTATACATTTGATAGAAATAAGATCGTTTTCTTCTTCACCTCAGATGGGCGTGTCGATTTCAGGGAACTGGTGAAGGAGCTGGCTGCGGTCTTCCATACGCGCATCGAGCTTCGTCAGGTGGGCGTGCGTGATGAAGCGAAGCAGGTCTCGGGGATCGGTTCGTGCGGACGGCCGCTGTGCTGCGCGACGTTCCTCGGAGATTTCGCTCCGGTGTCGATCAAGATGGCAAAGAATCAGGGACTGTCGCTGAATCCGACGAAGATTTCCGGGGTCTGCGGGCGTCTTATGTGCTGCCTGCGCTATGAAAATGACCAGTACACGGGGGATAACAGCCGCAGGAAGAAGTGCTGCGCGATGCAGCAGAAGGGAAAACAGTTCCGCGTCGGCATGAAGGTTATCACGGATGAAGGCATGGGACAGGTGCTGTATGTGAATTCACAGAAGCATACGGTCAAGGTGCAGCTCGATGGACAGAAGACGAAGACGCTTTCCTGGGATGTGGTAGAGCAGGTGGAAAATGACTGAGTGGACACTGAAGGATGGCGAGCGGCTCGATGATCTGGTACGGGATGGTATGCGTCTCATCCAGCGGCCGGATCAGTTCTGCTTCTCGGTGGACTCCGTACTGCTCGCGCACTATGTGAAGCCGAAGGCGAAGGATCGGATCGCAGACCTCGGGACGGGGACAGGCGTCATCTCTCTCCTCGTATCGGCTCTGGGTGGAAGGGATATCACGGCCTTTGAGGTGAATCCCGTCATGGCAGATCTCGCGCGCCGCAATATAGCGGGGAATGGGAAAGAGGATCGGATCCATGTGGTCGAGTGTGATTACCGGAAGGTGAATGAAAGGTTTCCTTCCGGCTCTTTTTCGTTGGTGCTGGCGAATCCACCCTATCGCGAAATGGGGACGGGAAAGATGAGCATGCTAGAGGGGGTCGCCAGTGCGAGCTATGAGATGAATGCATCGCTCACAGACGTTTTCAAGACAGCGCAGTATCTTTTGAAATACGGCGGCCGCCTCGCGATGGTGCATCGTGCCGATCGCACGGCTGATCTCATAGCTATCGGACGGTCGTATCGCATGGAGCCGAAGCGAATGCGTTTCATTTACGCCAGAAAAGGCCATACCGCGGTGCGAGTCCTCATCGAGTGGAAGTATGGAGGAAATCCGGAGCTTACGGTAGAGCCGCCGCTCCTCCTGCATAACCGAGACGGATCGTATACGGATGAAGTGCTGGAGATATATGGGAAATGAATGAGGGCTAAGTTTGAAAGCAGAAAGAACGATCTGCCCTTTATGCGAATCTTCAAAGATTAAGCGGGTTCTGAAGGTTCACAGGTTCCTCATCTTTTGCGAATAACGTATATTTTAAAACTTCGCGGCACTTCCATATGATGATGCGCCGCACCACCCCCCACTGAACCCATAG
>SKEO01000131.1_pt1 | contig 73680 bp, 51 predicted proteins | sample 4826801 | NCBI WGS metagenome assembly SKEO01 (sample SAMN11008807, study PRJNA524170) | human gut metagenome | biome: Human fecal sample; material: Feces; isolation source: fecal sample from pouch patient p3 | host: Homo sapiens | place: Israel: Tel-Aviv | collected 2016-02-25 | reverse complement strand
TAATGCCGGTGGCAGCGGTTGCAGGGGGCTATTTTTTTCGATTTAAATAAACATAAAATCCAACGTTCAACATAATTCCAACTGCTGTAGAAACCGGTGCAGCAAGACCGATCTTTGTCAGGCTGGCGTTTGGCTGGATACTCATGATGTATGCCATTGGCAAACGAACCAGAAGTGTCTGAATCAGACCTTGTGTCATAACCCAAAGAGTCCTATCATTTCCATTAAAATACCCTACCATACTGAAAAGAACGGCTGTTACAATTGTTTCCGGTGCGAATCCTCTCAGGTAAGCAAAACCATTCTGAATAACAGCTGCATCGGTAGAGAAGAATCCGGCCAGCACATCTCCCTTAAGAAATACAAGAGTGAAGACGAAACATCCCACAACCAGACCGACACCGATTCCGGTGAACATAGATTTCTTTGCACGCTTTGCTTTTCCGGCACCGACATTCTGAGAGACGAAAGAAGCCATGGACTGCATGAGTGCGCTAGGTACCAGCATTGCAAAGTTTACGATTTTGCAGGCAACGCCGTAACCAGAAGAAGCCTCCAGTCCGAGCCGATTTACAAAAGCGCAGAGTGCGAGGAATGACATCTGTGTCAGGAATTCCTGGAGTGCAAGAGGGAGTCCAATAATGAGGAATTTCTTGCACTGTGGATTCAGACAGAAGTCTTTCTTTCTAATCTTGAATGGTAGTTCTTTTTTGATAAGGAGAACTACTGCGAAGACAACACTGATTGCCTGGGCGAAAACAGTTGCAATCGCGGCACCGGCTGCGTTCATGTGGAAACCTGCAACAAGTATCAAGTCACCGAAAACATTTATGATGCATGCGACAAGTACAAAAAGCAGAGGGGACTTGCTGTCTCCAAGTCCACGGAAAATCGCAGAAAGCAGGTTGTAAGCGACGATAAAAAAGATTCCACTTCCGCAGATACGGATGTAAACAGCAGTCAATTCTATAGCTTCTGCAGGAGCCTGCATCAGGATCGCGATTGGATGCGCGAAACAAACCATGACGATGAACAATCCAACTGAAATCGCTGTAAATACAATTGCAGAACCGCCGATGACCGAGCCAATCTGTTCCGGTCTTTTTTCGCCGAGATAACGTGCAATCAGAACCGTGATACCCATAGCAAACTGGACAACTACGAAAGTGACCAGATTCAGAACCTGGCTTCCAGTAGAAACAGCAGAAAGCCCGGAAGTAGAACCAAATCTTCCAACGACCAGAAGGTCAACCGCTCCATATGCTGCCTGAAGGATCAATGCACCAAGTACCGGCATCATAAATGCCACCAGTTTCTTTAAAATGCTTCCTTGTGTAAAATCAGCAGTTTTATCAGTCATTTTTGAGCACTCCTTTCACACATGATGTCGTAAAATTTCTGAATCGTCTGAATCATGCAGTCAGCGTCCGCATCAGAGATTCCGTCAAGGTAAGGAATCAGCTCATTAAAATAATTTTCATTATACTTTTCTGAGATTTTCTTCCCGTGCTCTGTCAAAGACAAGTATGTGACACGTCCGTCATCCGGAGAGGAGATCTTTTGAACTAATCCTTTCTTCTCCATCTCTTTTATTGTCCTTGTGACACCCGGTCGCGGGATATTCAGAACGTCACTTAGATCAGAAACTCTTACATGGACTTTCTGTTTCTGAAGCTCCTGGATCATATCCATATAGCGGATGTGAGATGACACGATACCTTCCGGAAGCGGAGGGAGCATCTCACGAATTCGTTTTGCCTGATAACATGCATCGAGCATGCGTTTGATTTTTTTATTTGTCATAATAAAACTCCTATATAGTTACCAAAGTTAATTACCATAGATAATTATATGGAAATTCAAAGGATTGTCAAGAGAAAATGATGATTGTAATGATAATTTGAGGAACTTGCAGAGAGAAGTCTTGATATGTTCGCAAATTAATAAAAGACAAGAAAACGTACAAGATAACACGTAAGTTATGGTAAAACAAATAAAAATTAGATATAATATAGTAAGAAAACATATAAGATAACAAGTAAGTTACAAGAAATTAAATAAAAATATGCGAGGAGGTGACAGCACAGATGGGAAGTTATTTGAATCCGGGAAACAGCGGTTTTTCGAATATGAGAAATGACGTTTATGTCGATAAAACAGAAATGATAAGTCTGATTAATCAAACAATCAATACGCCACGGAATCTGACATGTATTAGCAGACCACGGCGCTTTGGGAAATCTTTTGCTGCCAAAATGTTGTGTGCATATTATGATAAGACTTGTGATTCCAAGGAATTGTTTGATGATCTTAAAATTGCAAAAGATGATGAATATTTAAAATATTTGAATCAGTATGATGTGATCTATCTGGATATGGCGAGTGTTCTTGGTGTGACATCATCGGAAGATGCAGTCTCCTATGTGAAACGAAATATAACAGAAGAAGTTTTAGATATTTATTCGGAAGTGAAAGAAGCAGAAGCACTGTTTGATACATTAGCGAATCTGGTGACTTATACAGGAAATAAAATCATTATGATTATCGATGAGTGGGATGCACCGATTCGTGAGAATGGTGGAAATGCAGGAATCCAGAGAGAGTATCTATTATTTTTACGGTCATTATTTAAAAATAGTGGAACAACGGATAAGATTTTCGCAGCAGTTTATATGACAGGAATCCTGCCGATTAAAAAAGATGGTTCACAGTCTGCAATTTCTGACTTCGAAGAATTTACAATGGTAAAACCAAGAAAGTTTGCGCCATATGTAGGTTTTACAGAACAGGAAGTAAAGAACCTGTGCAGCGAATATCAAATAGATTTTTCGAAGATGAAGCTATGGTATGATGGATATTCATTCCCAAATGCAAATTCAATTTATAATCCGAACTCTGTAATGAAAGCACTTAGAAATGATGATTTCGATTCCTACTGGACGCAGACATCGGCAGCAGAGAGTTTGATGGAATATATTAGTCTTGATTATGACGGACTTTCCAAGACAATCGCTGAACTGATCGGTGGTATTGAAGTAGAAGTTGATACGAGTGGATTTTCGAATGATCTTGTAACATTCAGAGAGAAAGATGATGTACTGACATTGTTGATTCATCTGGGCTATCTGGCTTATGACAAAGAAACGGAAAAAGTGCATATTCCAAATGAAGAAATCAAGCGGGAATTTTCAAGGACGATCAGGGGAGTCAGACGGAACGAGACAATTCAACGTGTGCGTGAAAGCGACCAGATAATTTCAGATACAGTACATATGAATGCGGATGCAGTAGCAACACAGATTGAGAAGATCCATATAGAGGAGACAACGGCTCTTTTCTACAATAATGAGCAGGCATTACGAAGCGTGATCAAGCTTGCATATTTTAGTTATCGCGATTATTATCTGAAGTTCGAAGAACTTCCGTCAGGCAATGGCTATGCAGATATTGTATATTTTCCAAAGAAAACGTCGAATCTTCCGGCATTAGTAGTTGAAATGAAGTGGGATAAATCAGCGGAAGGAGCAATTACACAGATTAAGAAACGGAACTACCCGGCGGCAATCAAAGATTTTGGCGGTGAGATTTTGCTGGTTGGAATTAATTATGATAAAGATGCTCCGGTGGGCGAACGGAAGCATACGTGTGTGATAGAAAAATATCAAGTGTGATACATCAGAATGGAATGGAAAAGAGAAAAAAGAATTCTACTCATCGGCGATTTCGGTATACACGATGGTATCAATTGTAGGATTTATGATTTTATCCGCAGTAGTTTTGCGGTGATATGTCAGATGAAAACGAAGGGTTCGGCAAGATGCCGAACCCTTTCACTGTATGTTAATTCTATTTATTATCCACCAACAGCATATTAAGTTGTTCTAACCGTTTAAGATCCTTCTTTGTAAAAAGCAACTGATGGCGGAAGTTCTCTGTGTGTTCCTGTGGTTTTAAAGTGACTACGCATTTAAATGCACAAGGCATAAGGTCTGCACTGGAGATACCGCACAAGAGTCCCATTGTGAAATCTCGAAGTTCCAGAGGGTTGAAGATGTACAGAAGGTCTTCTTCCAGTGGGTTATATTGATTTACGAAAGAAAAGCGGATTAGCATATCACTATAAAGAACTCGTCCGGTGTAGAAAATCTCGCTACTGCTTCCGTTAGCGGAGACAGAGCAAATCGTCAGAGTCGCTTCGTACTTTCCGGGTTCCCCTTTCTTCTCATAAATATCAATGACGCCATCTTTCGTGCGTTGATATCGTCCGTCATAGAAGTAGAAATATAATCGTTGCGCCTGAAAGAAAGGACTTTTCCGACTTCTTCCGGGCGTACCGATAAGCTCACTGGTTGTTTCCGGAAGATAAGTAGTCAGTTGAGAGATTGAGACCTGAAGAACCTGGCTAATCTCATATAAAGTCTCAATATCAACAGCAATCTCTCCATTTTCATATTTACATATCGTGGCGCGGCTCTTATGGATGGCATCTGCGAGATCCTGCAGTGTCATTTTCCCTGCTTTTCGGTATTTTCGAATTTGTTTTCCGACATAACATGTATAATTACTCATATTGTTTCCTCATACTATCCATTTTCATGATAAATGCTGTTTTTATATGATTATATCTGAGAAACAGCGTATTTGTAAAGTCACAAGAAACTTTTTTGATAAAAAATTTCGCATAAAGAAACTTCTTCGGTTTGCATTTATCAGAAATTTATATAGAATATAGCTATTGGGCTTGATATTCAGGCCCTTTAAATAACTTTATGAATGTGGGGATTTTGACATGAAAGAAAAAAGAAGTAGCTTTTCCGGGTCGATAGGCTTCGTCTTAGCGGCAGCCGGAAGTGCTGTAGGTGTTGGTAATATCTGGAGATTCCCGTACCTCTGTGCGAAAGATGGGGGCGGATTGTTTCTCTTAGTTTATCTTGTACTTGTATTGACTTTTGGATTCGTATTGCTGACAACAGATGTTGCGATTGGAAGAAAGACTAAGAAAAATGCATTGAAAGCCTTTGAGGAGCTTAACCCGAAGTGGAAGTTTCTGGGACGTTTGACATTCCTCGTTCCAGTACTGATCATGACATATTATTCCGTTATCGGCGGTTGGATCACAAAATATCTGTTTGTATACCTCGTTTCTGATGGAATAGAAGCTGCGGCAGATGGATATTTCACATCCTTTATTACATCAGATATTGCACCGATCGTATTTATGCTGATCTTCCTTGCGCTGACAGCATGGATCGTATTTCGCGGTGTAGAGAAGGGAATTGAGAAATTCTCCAAGATTATTATGCCTGGATTGATCCTTCTGATCGTGATCATTGCAATCTTCTGTCTGACATTGACAAATACAGCACCAGACGGAACTGTTCGTACAGGTATGCAGGGACTGGCTGTTTATCTGAAACCGGATTTCCACGGATTGACAGTGAAGCGTTTCCTCGAGATTCTTCTGGATGCGATGAGCCAGCTGTTCTTCTCTCTGAGTGTATCCATGGGAATTATGATCACATATGGTTCTTATGTGAAAAATGACATTGATTTGAATAAAGCGACAAATCAGATTGAGATTTTTGACACAGGTGTGGCAATTCTTGCCGGAATGATGATCATCCCAGCAGTATTTGTTTTCCTTGGAAATGACGGAATGGCTTCCGGCCCGAGTTTGATCTTCATCTCACTGCCGAAGGTATTTGATGCTATGGGAGTATTCGGACGCCCTGTAGCGATTGCATTCTTCCTAATGATGGGATTCGCAGCACTGACATCCTGCGTATCTGTCATGGAGACACTGGTTGCAAACGGTATGGAATTGTATCACAAACCACGTAAGAAAATGTGTGGAGTAGTTGGTATTTACTCCTTTATTACAGCGGTTTTGATCTGCCTTGGATATAACAAACTCTACTTCGAATTGAAGCTTCCGAACGGATCCGTAGGACAGCTGCTCGATGTTATGGACTATATCAGCAACAGCTTTCTGATGCCGTTTATTTCACTTCTGACAAGTATCCTGATCGGCTGGGTAATCGGACCGGATTGGATCATAGGAGAAGTAGAACGCAACGGAGAGAAATTCAAACGTGCAGGTATGTACCGCTTTATGATCCGTTATGTTGTTCCGGTCGTAATGCTTGTCCTGTTCCTTGTATCCACAGGATTCGCAGATTTAATTGCATAAATTACTGGATATTAAATGTTTGCGAATCCGGAAAGAAGACGTTACATTTTACGTTTCAACATTTCCGGATTTGCAGCATACTCCAGAGCTGTTTCCGCAGTGATTCGGTTTTCTTTGTATAGAGTCAATAGATCAGAATCCATAGAAACAATAAACCACCCGCTATTGGTCCTGATTATGATATATTAGACGTGATGAGTTGGTAGTGAGAGTGGAGCAAGCTGGTCTGCTTTCCATCAGCGATACGATTATATTAAAACAAAGGAGGACTTACTCGATGAGAGAAGTAAAAGCAGTAAAGATTAATGCAGCAGATTTTGCACCGTACGGAACATTTTGTAGCATGACAGAATCAGAGGGATATCCACTGGAGGGAGAGATTCATAAATTCTATCCGGACCGCATCTCAGGAACCTGTGTTGGAACAATGGCATTTTCACCGATTGAAGTTCGCAAGGACGAAAGAATTGTCAAGATGGCGGAATAGCGGTTCCGGAACTTGCGAAGGCTTTCCTTGTACCAAAGGGATGTATGGTAAAGATCAATGCAGCGATCTGGCATCTGTGTCCACTTCCGGCGAATAATGAGGTACTTCATGCAATGATTGTACTTCCGGAATGTACTTATGCAAATGATTGTACGGTTGTTGAATTTGAAGAGAAAGATTGGTTTAAGATAATATTATAAAGATGAAACAGATTGATTTTGACCACGGAACGGTTACAGGAGATATTTTGGGAGCGGCGTTACCAATGCTTGTGGCTCAGATACTGAGTCTTTTGTACAACATTGTGGATCGGATTTATATTGCCAGGATTCCATTAGTAGGAACAACAGCGCTTGGGGCAGTGGGGTTATGCTTTCCGATCATTGTGATCATCACTGCATTTAGCAATTTATTTGGAAGTGGCGGTGCCCCGTTATTTTCAATTAACCGAGGCAAAGGGAACATAAAAAAAGCAGAAGCGATCATGAATACATCATTTTCAATGCTGTGTATTTGTGGAGTGGCATTGAACTTTGAAAAGTAAATATTATTCTTGAACGAAAAAATGAGCGCAAGAAATAAACATAACTGTCGCTATGTTAAAAAAATGAGATATAATAATCTATAGGATTATGCTACATCCAAAATCAACTTTCGCGGAGTGACTTCAGATGGCAGATTCCAAGCATCCAGATGCTGTAACATCAGGATGAGATAGAGACGGCAGTACCACATCTTAGTTGAGCGGTGTCTGCCGTCTTCTAATTTAAAGTCTAATTTCTCGCGTTTGTTAGAACGCTCAGCAGAAGTTCTTGCATTGTATTCCGGTTTCCATTCCTTACTGCTTCTTGGTGGATTATTGAACAATCTTGGATTATCTTTCAGAACCAGATGGATTGTGCGTCCGTATTTAGCATTTGAGCAAGGGTTTTCGTATGTACAGGAAATACAGCCACCAGTGTGACTGATCTTAGGACATTTGAATTTCATTCTGCCTTTAGCAACTTCAAAAAAGTGTCTTGGTTCCATGTCACAGGCTTCAAGAACATTATTCAAAAACTGGTTTGCGGTCTGGGTATCCAGTTTAGGAATCTCAGTACTATTCAAAGTAGTGGTATCAAGTGGAAAATCAGGTATAGAATTATTCTTCAAAGAACCCACCTCCTTTCAAGCTTCCAAGTTTAGCTTTGAGTTCAAGCTTTCCCTGTACAAGACGGCGTTTTACAGTACTTCGGCTGCAATTCATAGCATCCGCAATCTCATCAAGTGTCATATCATTATAGTATCTCATAATAATTGTCTGAGACAGATTTGGCGTAAGAGATAGAATCTGTGCCATTAGTTCAGTCTGTTGAAAATGATTTACAACTTCTTTTTCCGGATTAGAAGAAATAAGATCCAGATTATGCTCGGGGAGCGTCTCCGGGTTTATATTTTCTGTCAGCTCAAGCTCCTGTTCGTGACGGAGACGCTGTTGGCATACATTATAGCAGACACGAAAATTAATCTGATTCAGCCAGGAGATAAATAATCTTGGATTTTTCAATGTGCGTATATTTTTTAATACCAAAATAAAGACATCCTGTAAAATGTCCTGCGCAAGATAAGAATCTTTTACATATTGATAAGTGAAATAGTATTGCTTTTTATAAGTGGCGGCATAGAGCTCGGCAAATGCATCACTGTCTCCCGCCTGGGTCTTTCGAACTAGTTTTGCAATGTAGTCATAATTAAGCTCAGCCACCCTCTCACTCCTTTCGAGACACACCATATCCGATTTTATCAGATTTAATTTGCGGAAATGTCCTCTTCTCTTTTGGAACCAAAAATCCGCTTATCAGAGAGCGCGATCAATTCTGTAATCTGATCCATATGTTCCTCACTGTTTACTGCAATACCGGTACGATATTAAATAGAAATAGATGTGGATGATTGATTATGCTGATTCACACGATCTTCGATTCGTGCAAGGAAGGTATCTATTTTCTGTCGCTCGCTGTGCTCAAAAATGGCAAGAAACTTATTGCCACCGTTTCTTCCTACAAAACAAAGTGATAGGGCTGCAGAAGAAAGAATAATGGAAAAATCTTTCAAAAGCTTATTGCCGGTTGTGTGGTCATATAAAGAATTCACTTGCGGAAGATTGGACAAAACGATCATAACACAGGATAAATCATCCGGGAGTTCCTTGTCATGATATTTTTCAATTACTCTATCACAACTGAATCGGTTCGGAATGCCAGATAATTGATCAGAATAAGCGACATCATATAAATTGTGGTAGTTGATCTTGATGGATGAAATTAAATTAAAATCTATTAAAAGAAATATAAAACTTGCTATCAACAAAATCCAGATCACTATAAATAGAATGGTTGCTGCTAATGAAGAAAATACATATTGCTTTACCTCAGGTTTCATTAACAAATAGAAAGAAATAAGAGTTAATACCACAAGTAAAGAGAGCTGAACAATCTTAAAAGTACTAAATTTTTCATATGAATACCTCACAATCTAACGCAGTAAACAGGTCTTAATAAATAAGGCTTAACGGTAGTATATCATAAAAATGAATAAAAAATGAAAAAAATATGAAAAAATTTCTATAAAAATGAGCCACTTCGATTAGATTTTCTGTCTTTATACATAAGAAGTACCAAGATGATAGACAATATATGAACTACATATGTTAGATTCTTATAAAATTGGAGGTCATCAGAAAGGAGGAATAGCATATGAAGAACGCAAAACGATGGTTGGCAATTCTTTTAGCAGTTACACTTTTATGTTCAAATGGCGTAAGTCAGCTTGGAATGATTGTTAGCGCCAGCGAGTTGGAAACTACAGAAGAAGCGCAGCCAAAGGAAGATGCAGTTGTAGAACAGGCAGAAGAAACGAAGGAAGATACTGGCAAAGCAACTGTAGAAGGAGTAACGCCTGAGGAGGAACGTGGCGAATCGTCTGCACAGGATGCAGAGACAGCCAATGTCCCAAAGGCGGCAGCACAGGAGGGACAGAACGAAGCAAATGTACCGGAAGCGGCTCCGGCAACGGTAGCTCCAACAACGGTAGCTCCAACAACGGCAACTCCGGCAACTGTAACTCCGGCAACGGCAGTTCCAGCATCCGAAGGTGCAGGACAGGCAGAAGAAGCTGCAGCACCAGAGGTGCAGACATATAATGTTAAGATCAATAAATCAGAATTGGACGGAGGCCAGATTAAAGCCTGGGGTTCTGATAACAATAAGGTTGATGTGACAGAGTATGATGGTAACAATCAGTATGTGAAGGAAGTTAAAGAAGGAGAAGAATTCAACTTCCAGATTACATTAAATGACGGTTTCGAGATTGCACAGGTTAAAGTAAACGGTAATGCATTCGACCCGGCAAACACAGAAGGAAATGTAATCACATATAAGGTAGCCGGAATCAACGAAGAAAAGGTTATCGATGTTACATATAATAAGGTAGAAACTCCGGCAGAGAAAAAAGCAGCTGAGGAGCCGAAGACAGAGGACGAGACGAAGGTTGAAGAGCCGGCGGCAGAGGAAACAGCGGAGCCGGAAGATAACAGCGTTAATACAGCAAGCTTGAATGAGAATGTCTCGACAGTAGCGAATACGGATACTAATAGAACAGTTCGAGTTGGACAGACAATCACATTGGATTCAAAGAATGTGGAGAAAGGCTTTTTTAATTACACACATGAGTGGACGGTTAATGATAATACGATTGTTAGGTTAAACACAACGAGTGGGACAAGTATTACTGTAACGGGATTAAAGGCTGGAGAAACAATTGTTACAGATGCGTATACAAAGCAGAGTATATTTGGGTTGTCAAATGGCAAAAAAACCTATACGATTACTGTTCGTTCAGCTGTAACACCAACTAATATTACGATTGAGGGATCAGACAAAGTTACACAGTTCCAGACGATGCAACTTACTGCCAAGCTCACACCAGCAGATGCAGATGGAACTGTAACCTGGAGTTCATCTAATGAACAAATCTTATCTGTTGATGATAAGGGAGTAGTTACAGGAAGGCGTCAGGGAGAAGCAACTGTTACTGCAAGTGTTCAGGGAACAGCAGTATCAACAACAAAGAAAATTACGGTTGAGCAAGATACAGCTACAAAGGGTACTAAAGCTACAGTTTACTTCTTATTAGATCCAACAAAGGATCCTAATTCAAATGACCAATCAGAGTGGGGAGAGGCATATGGAACAGCTGTTGTTAATCTAGAAAATGCAAAATGGGTTAACGACAAAAACTGCTTTGAAGACGTTGATCAGAGAGTAATATCATGGCCAAAAGGAACAAATATAATTCCAAGAAACAGTAAAGAATGGGATCAGATTTTTAATAACTATCAAGCTACTCTTAAGGCGCAATTTGGCGAGTTGCAGTTCTCAAAAGATGACGTAGAAGAGATAACACTTGTTCCGGCGAAGATTTCTAAAAATAATGGTACAACTTCTACTTCGTTAGCAACACATCTAGATTGTAGTGTGAATATTAAGTGTAAAAATATTGCACTGGTTAAATACTATCTTTTTGATGCTGGCGGAACTGGTTATGTGCAACAAGGATCCCAAAATTACATTATTAATGACAGTGCTAAAACAGATCCTAAGTCAGTTATAGGAAATGATTTCCCAGAAACTAAGACGGTTAGTGGCGTAACCTATACATTTTCCGGATGGTATACAGATCAGAGTTTAACAAAGCCGGCACCAGAATTCCCAGCAAAGGTTACAGCTTCTGTTGACTACTATGCGAAGTATATCGCAGGATATCAGGTTATGTACAATCTGGCTGGTGGTAAATTTAGTGATGGTTCAACTAGCGCAACAGAAAAACATAATGTAGATACAATGGTAGTCGTAAGAGAGCAGCCTACACGTGCAGGATATAAATTTACAGGTTGGACAGTAGAGGGACTTGGAGAGACTACTAGTCTTAATAGTGGTGCTACCTTTACAATGCCAAATGGAAATGTAACACTTACTGCAAAATGGGAAGAGCAGAAGATTGAGGAATTTCTTACACTGGTACCAAAGGATGTATCAAAACCATATGATGGAACAGAGCTTCAGGCAGGGACAGCAAAAGTAACTGGTAAAGTTGAGGGCGCTGATACTGCAAGTGTGAAGATTGAGTACAGTCTTAATGGAAAGGACTGGACAACAAATCCGTCAGAGGTCACAGCAACAAACGTAAGTGATAGTAAAACAGTACAGGTTCGTGCAACAAGTGAGAAGTATACTGGTGAGTTGACAGGAACAGAAGAGTTGACAATCACACCGAAGCCGGTAACTGTAACAGCAAACAGCTACAACAAGACATACGGTGCTTCTGATCCTGAATTTACAGTAACAGTAGTCGGAACACTTGGAACTGATAAAGTAACGTATAACCTGAGCAGAGAAGCAGGGGAAGATGTAGGCACATATCCAATTACAGCAAGTGGAGATGCTATACAGGGTAACTACAATGTAACTTATCATCCGGGAACACTGACAATCACAGCAGCAACCAGACCGGAAGACAGACAGCCGGGCGTAACTTCTTATGAAGGAGTATACGATGCAAATGATCATACGATCACAGTTGATAATGTATTGGATGGAGATGTTGTAGAATACAGCTATGATGGTGGAGAGACTTGGACAACCAATCTGAATCAGTACAAAGATGTAACAGAAACAACAATCAAAGTCAGAGTAACAAATGCAAACTATGATCCGAGCCTGGTAGAACTGGAAGGAACAGTGAAGATCACACCGAAGCCGGTAACTGTAACAGCAAATAGCTATAATAAGGCATATGGTGCTACTGATCCTACATTTACAGCAAAAGTAGAAGGAACACTTGGAACTGATGCTGTAAACTATATACTGAATAGAGAAACAGGAGAGGATGTAGGAACTTATAAGATTCTGGCAATAGGAGATGCAACACAGGGTAACTATAGCGTAACCTATTATCCGGGAACACTGACAATCACAGCAGCAACCAGACCGGAAGACAGACAGCTGAGCGTAACTTCTTATGAAGGAGTATACGATGCAAACGAGCATACGATCACAGTTGATAATGTATTGGATGGAGATGTTGTAGAATACAGCTATGATGGTGGAGAAACTTGGACAACCAATCTGAATCAGTACAAAGATGTAACAGAAACAACAATCAAAGTCAGAGTAACAAATGCAAACTATGATCCGAGCCCGGTAGAACTGGAAGGAACAGTGAAGATCACACCAGCTACATTAACAGTTTCAACACCAATCGCCACAAAGGTTTATGAAGGAACACCATTAACAGCAGCTGGAACAATCAGCGGATTTGTAAATGATGAAACAGCAACATTTGCAACAACCGGAAGTCAGACAGAAGTTGGAAGCACAGCGAATACATACTCACTAACATGGGATGGAACAGCGAAAGAGTCCAACTACAAAGTAGTTGAAACAATCGGTACATTAACAGTAACAGCACAGAGCATTGATCCGGAGAACCCAGATTACAAAGGCATCACAGTCGACGCACCGACAGATGTTGAGTATACCGGAGCGGATCAGACATGGCTGCCAACAGTAACAGATGGAAACGGTAAAGCACTTGTTAAAGATACTGACTACACAGTAACTTACGACAATGAGGACCGCACAAATGTTACAGGCATCATTACAGTAACAATCAATGGCGCAGGCAACTACGCAGGAACAATTACAAGAACATACCAGATCACACCGAAGCCGGTAACGATCACTACAGAGTCTAAAACAAGGGCATTTGACGGAACAGCATTGACAGCAGGTGGTAAAGTTGAAGGCATCGTATCTGGTGAGACCTATGGATTCAAGACAACTGGAAGCCAGACATACGTAGGTAGTTCACAGAACACATACGAGATGGTATGGGCAGACAGTGAGGTAGAAGGAACATCCGGAACATACACAGCTAAGAAGACAAACTATACAGTAACAGAGAGTATAGGAACTCTGGCAGTAACAGCCGGAACACCGGAGAACCCACTTGATCCAACATTAGTTGTTAACAAGACACATGATAAGAGCCAGACATACAAAGCTGGTGACGTTATCACATTTACAATCACTGCAAAGAATATTTATGAGGAAGCTAAGACAATCACTCTGGAAGAGCTTGAAGGCGTAGCACTTGATGCAAACGTATTCGAAAATGTTGCTCCTGGAGCAGAGGTTACAGCAACAGCAACGTATACAGTAACTGAGCAGGATATTGTAAACGGAACATTTACAAACAATGTAACAGTAACATTCAGTGGAGTAGATGATAAGTTCACAGGAACTGATACAGTAGACGAGCTTGAAGATGCGAACCCGCATATGACGATTACAAAGACAACTGTAGGAGCAGAGGAAGGTCATATCTACAAACTTGGCGAAGTAATCAACTACAAGATCACAGCTACAAACGATGGTAACCTTACACTTACAAATGTAAAGGTTGAAGATGCACTGACAGGAAATGTTGGAGAGAATGCATTTACAATCGATACACTTGCACCGGATGAGGCACAGACATTTGATGTAAGATATGTAGTAACTGAGAACGACGTGTTGGCAGGAAAAGTTGTAAATAACGCAACTGGTACAGCAACAGATCCGACAGATCCAGATGAGCCGAAGACACCGGTAACACCTGGCGAAAAGGAAGATCCGATCGAAACTCCAAATCCAAGTTTAGCAGTAGTTAAGACATCTGATAAGACAGGTGTTGTAAAACTTGGAGAGACAATTACATACACAATCACAGTAACTAATAACGGAAATGTAACAATCAACGACATCGAAGTTACAGACGAGCTGACAGGAAATACTGGAGACAATGCATTTACAATTGACAGACTTGCAGTTGGAGAGACAAAACAGTTCACAGCTACTTATACAGTAACTGAAGACGATATTCTTGAAGGTACAATTGTAAATAGAGCAACAGCAACCGGTAAAGATCCAAGAAACGAAGAGGTAACAGGTGAAGGCGAAGTAAGAGTTGATACAGAAGAAAAAGATTCACATCTTACAGTATCAAAAGAAACAACAAGCGAGCCGGAAAACGGTGAGAAGTACGCACTTGGCGAGACAATTAACTACTTGATTACAGTTACAAATGATGGTAACCTTACACTTACAAATGTGAAGGTAACTGACGAACTGACAGGTGATGAGTGGACAATTGATGAACTTGCACCAGGTGAGGAAGAGACATTTGACGCAAGCTATACAGTAAAAGAATCTGATCTTGGAAAGACAGTTGTCAATGTGGCAACAGCAACAGGAACAACACCGGATCCGGACATCGAGAAGCCTGATGTAACACCTGGAGAGACAGAAGATCCTGTAGAAGAAGAGAAACCTGCACTGGCAATCGAAAAGAAGGTTGTAGACCCGAAGGAAGAATACCAGATCGGTGAAGTTGTTACATATGAGATCACAGTAACCAATATCGGAAATGTTACTCAGAAGAATATTCTGGTAGAGGATCAGATGAAAGCAGCCGGACAGGCAAGAATCACAAATATCGATGGAGCTAACGGAATCAGCAATGGTAAACAGGCAACATTAGATAAACTTGTACCGGGAGCTAAAGCAACAATTACTGTAGAGTACACAATCGTATATGACGATCGTGGAAACACTATTACTAACGCAGCAGTAGCTAACGGTGAGGGTGAAAACCCTGTAACACCGGATGTGCCAGTAGTGATTGAAAAAGTATACAACATCAATGTTGTACACGAATTCGCACCAAATAATGAAGGCGATGTTGCATTATTACCAGAAGATTACACGATTGAAAACCTGAAACCAAACACAGAAAAGAGTATCACAGCAGAAGCTGTAAAAGGATATGTAGCATATCCATCAGTACAGAATGTAACAGTTGTCGATAAAGACATCACAGTAACATTCCAGTACTACAAAGATGTAATCGGAACAGATCCTACAGATCCGGAGAAACCGGATGGAGTATCGGATGAGTTCCAGGTAGTCGTAAGATTTGCAGCAGTAAATGGTACAGTATCTACTGACCGAGCAGTTGTAACATTGGTTGATAAAAATGGCAAACCGGCGAAAGATGGAGTTGGACATCTCACAAAGAACCAGATCGTAGCAGCAACAGCAAATACTGGATATGATCAGTCAAGCTTAAGCTGGACACCGGGAGAACCGACAATTACTTACGATATTACAGGTGAGATGACATTTACAGCAACATTTACAGCAACACCTGCACCGGCTCCGGCACCAACAGAGCCGACAACACCGCCGGCAAGACCGACTAGACCGACAACTCGTACAACAGCGCCGACAGGTAATGCAACTGTCGAGAATGCCGTTACACCAAGTGAGGAGAAGGTAGAAGAGAAAGCTGCAGAGATTAAGGAAGTGCTTAAATCTGATGATGACAAGGTACCAGTGGCAAATCAGAAGCTGGATGACCTGTATTCAGGAGATGCGAAGAAAGATAATCCGGTGATATAGGGATAAGCGGGAATGAAACACCGTGAAGCGAAAACGAAAGATTAGAAAGAATGGCAGCCAGGGCAGAAATGCTCTGGCTGCTGTTTCTTTATTATGATATACTAGACGTAATGAGTTGGTAGTGAGAGTGGAGCAAGCTGGTCTGCTTTCCATCAGCGATACGATTATATTAAAACAAAGGAGGACTTACTCGATGAGAGAAGTAAAAGCAGTAAAGATTAATGCAGCAGATTTTGCACCGTACGGAACATTTTGCAGTATGACAGAACCAGAGGGATATCCACTGGAGGGAGAGATTCATAAATTCTATCCGGACCGTATCTCAGGAACCTGTGTTGGAACAATGGCATTTTCACCGATTGAAGTTCGCAAGGACGAAAGAATTGTCAAGATGGCGGAATATCATACAACTACATGGGAAGGGATTGTTGCTCTTGATGACGACATGCTTATCCATGTTGCACCTGCTTCCGGCGGAACACCGGTTCCGGAACTTGCGAAGGCTTTCCTTGTACCAAAGGGATGCATGGTAAAGATCAATGCAGCAATCTGGCATCTGTGTCCACTTCCGGCGAATAATGAGGTACTTCATGCAATGATCGTACTTCCGGAATGTACTTATGCAAATGATTGTACGGTTGTTGAATTTGAAGAGAAAGATTGGTTTAAGATAATATTATAAAGATGAAACAGATTGATTTTGACCACGGAACAGTTACAGGAAATATTTTGGGAGCAGCGTTACCGATGCTTGTGGCTCAGATACTGAGTCTTTTGTACAACATTGTGGATCGGATTTATATTGCCAGGATTCCATCAGTAGGAACAACCGCGCTTGGAGCAGTGGGCTTGTGCTTTCCGATTATTGTGATCATCACTGCATTCAGCAATTTATTTGGAAGTGGCGGTGCCCCATTATTTTCAATTAACCGAGGCAAAGGAAACATAAAAAAAGCAGAAGCGATCATGAATACATCATTTTCAATGCTGTGCATTTGTGGAGTGGCATTGATGGTGATTGGAATGCTGTTCGCAAGTCCGATTCTGGTGTTGTTCGGAGCGTCAGAAGAAGGGCTGTCTTACGCATATCCATACATGATGATTTATTTGATCGGAATAGTCCCATCTATGATTGCAACAGGGATGAATCCATTTATTAATGCGCAGGGATATGCAACTTCAGGAATGTTATCGGTTACAATTGGAGCCGTTGCCAATCTGATTCTGGACCCATTGTTTATATTTGGATTGAATTTAGGCATAAAAGGAGCGGCGATCGCAACAATCATCTCCCAGACTTTATCGGCAGCATATGTATTTTATTTCTTGAGAAAGAAAGCGGAATTGAAAGTGCGGGTGCTGTCAAAAGGAGAATGGAAAGCATGTAGAGATGATGCGAAGAATATTGTGAGCCTTGGAAGTGCAGGGTTTATCATGCAGCTGACCAATAGTCTGGTAACAATATGTTGTAATAGCGTCTTATCAGGAATTGGCGGTGATGTATATATCTCTGTTATGACGATCGTATCAAGTGTTCGTCAGATGGTGGAAACTCCGATTTATGCTATCAATGAAGGAACTTCTCCGATCTTGAGCTATAATTATGGAGCTCAGCGTCCGAAGAAAGTCAAGAAAGCTATCTGCGTATTGACTTGTATGATATTGATCTATACAGCAATTACGTGGAGCGTGATTATTTTCGAACCGGAATTTCTGATCGGAATTTTTAGCACAGACAGTGAATTACTTGCCGATTGCGTAGAAGCACTGAAACTTTATTTCGCAGCATTTATATTTATGGATCTGCAATATGTTGGGCAAACGGTTTTCAAATCATTGAACAAAAAGAAGCAGGCGATTTTCTTCTCGCTACTTAGAAAAGTATTTATCGTTGTACCGCTTACATATTTGTTTCCATATACATTTCGCATGGGAACGAGAGGGGTGTTCTTAGCAGAGCCTATATCTAATGTGATTGGTGGAAGTTTATGCTTTATTACAATGCTGGTAATGCTGAAAAGATCTATTTGACATAAGAAAAAAGAAATAGGTTAAAACAGTCTTGACAAACCTACCTAAGCGGTGTATATTATCAAAATGAACATTGTTCATTATAAATTCACAATACAGAAATGAGATATCGGAGGTGAGATCGTGAATCATCTTGCTACTTCAAAAGAAGACATATTAGCTGCCAGCAGAGATCTGATAAAGGAGAATGGATGGGCTGCCGTAAGTATACGGGCTGTTGCGTCCCGATGTTCTGTATCAGCAGGTACTATTTATAATTATTATGAATCCAAGGCAGATTTGCTCAGTGATACAATAGAGAGTATTTGGCATGAAATCTTTTTTCACCCGAAAGATGAACAGGTCTTTCACGATGTCGAATCTTGTATTTCATGGATCTATGAACGATTAGAATACGGTAATCGTCAGTTTCCAGGGTTCTTCTCATTACATTCATTTGGTTTTATGAGAGATGAAAAAACAAGTGGAAAGAAAAGAATGATGAAGACATGGGGACATATTCTGAATGGATTATGTGAGGTCTTAGAAAATGATCCGAAGGTCCGTGCAGATGTATTTGACCAGGAATTTACAGAGAAAAAGTTTGCAGACATACTGTTTTCCCTGATTCTGGTGTCGATGATCCGTCAGGATTATGATCCATCATCTGTATTGATGCTTGTAAAGAAAACGTTGTATTAAAATTCTCCCACAATTGCTGTGGGAAATTTTTTGAACGAAAATGAACAATGTTCATGTACGCATAGTTATGTGTGATTGTAATTGTGCAGGTCTGTTTTATCAGAACAACATAATTCAATATAAATTCAAAAGAAAGAGGGATATTTATTATGCAGGCAATTGTAGAAACTTTATTTGACGCCGTGTATTTAATCTCGGTAATTACAATCGGAATCTTGATGATCCGTAAGAGCAAAGGAAACCGTCAGTTCACCATGTTTGGAATCATGGCAGTTCTTTTAGGAAGTGGAGATGCATTCCACCTGGGTCCACGTGCATTTGCACTTTGTACAACAGGTCTTGAGAATTTCACTGTGCAGTTAGGATTAGGTAAATGGATCACATCCGTTACAATGACAATTTTTTATGTTATTCTTTACTATATTTGGCGTGAACGTTATCAGATCAAAGGACACAATGCAACTACAGCAGCGATCTATCTACTCGCAGGATTAAGAATTGTTCTGTGTATGATGCCGCAGAATGAATGGCTCAGTGCAGAAGCACCGCATTCCTGGGGTATTTACCGTAATATTCCGTTTGCACTGATGGGATTACTTATCATCGTTTTATTTTACAAAAGTGCAAAAGAAAGAAACGACCAGTCTTTCCGCTGGATGTGGATGACGATCGTCTTAAGCTTTGCTTTCTATATCCCGGTTGTACTGTGGGCTGATGTTGTTCCGATGCTTGGAATGCTGATGATTCCGAAAACATGTGCATATGTATGGACAGTGCTGATCGGTTACAGGGCAATGAAAAAAGAAATAGGTTAAGGATAATGCGAAGGAAAGCAGCAGACAATGAAAGAACTTGTTATCCGTTTACTGTAGAAAAAAAAGACATGAAAAAACATGACATAATATAATTAAAAATAACAGAAAACATTGAAGATGAATAGGCAACAGTAAATGGACAAGGGAAGTACCGGTTCTAAACAGACAAAAAGATACAGTTGGATCATTGGCTTGCTTATTTTTATAACAGCACTTCTTTTGGGCTGTATTATTGTAAAGAACATAGAGAAAGAAAAAAAGACAGCAGCTGCTTATACTGCACAAAGTACAGTAAAGCGGATCAATGCACAATTAGATCAGTATGTTGAACTTTCAGAATTTCTTGAAAACGTGATTCTTGCAGGATATGATCTGAATCAGACTACATTCTCAGAATTGGCAGAAATGCTTCCGAATGAAGCAGGTGTTGTAAAAGCATTCGAACTCGCACCGGAAGGGGTTATTACTGATATTTTCCCAAAGCAGGGAAATGATCAGGCTTTTGGAATGAATATGCTGACAGAGCATGAACGCAGTGGAGACGCAAAGCGTGCCAAAGAAACAGGAAAATATACTCTTGGAGGTCCATATCAATTAAAACAGGGAGGAACAGGAGCTTTGCTGTTCCATCCGATTTATCAGAATAATATTATAGGAAATGACACCTTTTGGGGGTTTGTGATCATAGTTATCGACTGGGATAAATTTATAGATGAAATTGGCATGGAACGGCTAAGTGAAGCATCCTATTGTTATGAGATATGGACGAATGATGAGAATACCGATGATCGGATTGTTCTGGCTCAAAATCAGGAACATATGCCTGAGAATAGCCTTACGGTAGAGTGTGAGATTCCTAATTACACATGGTATGTGGATATCGTACCAAAGGAGGGATGGATTTCAATTTATCAATGGATTGCTGTTATTGTATCAGCCCTCATAATTGCCATGATGGGTGCTACTATTTTTGATCAGATCTGCAGCAAAAAACGTCGAGAGAAGCAGTATGCAGCTGAATTGAAAAAATCGGCAGAACAGGCAAAAGAAGCAAGTGAGGCAAAAACACGATTTCTGTTTAATATGAGTCATGACATCCGAACCCCGATGAATGCAATTATTGGATTTTCAGATCTTCTCGGAAAGAATCTTAAGAACGAGGAAAAAGCAAGGGAGTATTTAGGAAAGATCAAGTCCTCGGGCAATTTTCTGATGACGATTATTGATCAGGTGCTGGAAAAGGCTCGCATTGAAAGTGGAACAGCTGTGTTAAAAATGCAGGCAGAGAATTTGAGCGAAATGTTTTATTCTGTGAATACAGTATTTGAATCTGCTATCCAATCGAAGGAAATTCAATATTCGATAGATACAAATATACAGCATAAATACGCAGTCTGTGATAAGACAAAACTTCAGGAAATATATTTAAATATAGTGAGTAATGCAATCAAATATACTCCAAACGGTCAGGCGATTCATGTAAATATTACGGAAACAGCATCAGATGATAAAAAAGCATGGTATGTATTCATCTGTGAAGATACCGGAATAGGGATGAAGCAGGAATACCTTCCACATATTTTTGATGAATTTTCAAGAGAACATACGGCGACAGAGAATAAAGTGGTCGGTACTGGTCTTGGACTTTCTATTGTGAAATCTTTTGTTGAACTGATGGGCGGAAAGATTTATGTAGAAAGCAAACAGGGGAAAGGAACAAAATTCACAGTGGAAATTCCACTGGAGATTGCATCAGAAGAGGATGTATACAAAAAGAAAGAGTCGGAACAGTCTGTTATATCTGATAAGAGTATTGGAAAGCGAATTCTTCTTGCGGAAGATATACAGATGGCAAAAAATGCAGGAATGAACGGTCATATTGCAAAACCATTGGATGGGGAAAAAATGATCACTGTGTTAAAACAGTGTCTGGCAGATAACAGCGACGTCAAAATACAGGAAGATTTATAAAAAGGCATTCTTGAAAGAAATAACAGATGGTGTGGGATTTTAATATAATCCCACACCATCTGTTATTTATTCAGAGAACTTATCACTGTAACGGATATGCATGTCTGCCCAATCCATAAACAACACATAAAATACTCTTCCATATTGCTGGTTTTCTACTATTCTTCCATGATCAAGTACAGAAAGGTAAGTTCCATCAGCTTTTCGAAGATGAAAATGAATATAGTCATTTTCATTGCCGCTGTCAATTTGCTGCCAGATACTTGCCTCAATCTGCTGTTGCTCATCTTCACGGATAAGGTTTCGAAAGCTCTTCTTTGTAAGCTTAAACAGCTCATCTATATCTTTATATCCGGTCATGTGGAGAAACTCATGGTTTGCATAAAAGAGTTCATCATTTTCCTTGTCCGCTCTGTAGATAATAAACGCACCAGGAAGATGTTCAGAGATATCCTTGAGTGCAAATCCAAGTTGTTTGCGGCTCCTTGAATGGAGTCCTTCTCTGTAAGCCATACATCCATTTTTACCATGCAGTTTTACTTCATAAAGTGCAGCATCAGCACAGCGCATGAGCTGTGCACGGTTTGATGCAGCTATAGGATATTCAGCATATCCAAGAGAAATATAAAACGGGTAGTCATTTCCCTTGCATGAGAATATCTTTGGAAGCATAGTGAATTGTTGTAACTGTTCTTTCACATCATCATATGTGCAATTTGGGAGAAGAATACAGAATTCGTCACCGCCGTTTCGTCCCAACAATGTATCCGATGGAAAAAAACTCTTCATACTGTCAGCAAGATTCTTTAAAGCCCTGTCACCGTAAACATGTCCATAGATATCATTAATAAACTTAAAATTATCTATATCAAAGAGTGCAACTACATAAGGAGCGTTCGGATTTTTAGCGATCATTTCTTCTGCTAATTCATCAAATCCGTAACGATTATAAATATTGGTAAGTGAATCCATATGTGCTAGTTTCTGGAATTTGTTTTTATGTTCTTTTGCTGTTAACCAGACCCAGATAAGAACCGACAGAACAAATACGATAGAAGTATAAAGTCCGATGATTACAGCTATAAGTTTAGCATTTCTCCATCCACTCACAGGCATAACCTCAAATCTCCAGTTCTCTTCACCTATTGTAAAATCATAAGAAACAGGATTTGTTAAATTTCCATCTGACTGACAAACAACTTCATATGTGTCACTCCAGGGAGCGTCTGTTTTTGAAAGCTTATATTCATAACCAAAATTTGAAAGTGCACTGATCGAGTCGGAAAAAATCTCAGGAACACGCAAAATAACAATCGTAAATCCCCAGAAATATTCTTGTCCGTTTTCATCATTTAAGTAGACTGGATTGCGAACCGCAATTCCATAGTCACCTTGTTTTAATTCAAAGGGTCCCTGCGTAATGACTGTATGATTGTCTCTTGCATAACAGGAGATTTCACCACGATCTTTATCATGAAGCAGATCAATCTTACCCGCTTCGTTTCCTTCAGCAGGATAAATATCTGTCACAACACCATGTGGAGCGAGCTGCACACTTTCAATGGAATCAGACATAAGATTTTTAGCGATCGTGTTAAAGTGCTTGATCGTTCCATCATCACTGATCAAGATTTGTTCCAGAGTATCCGTAATCTCAGTTCCATTTACAATCTCATTTTTTATGCGTTCTCCATAGGTCGCTGCGTTTAATTGTGCAGTTGTGTGTCTCTGTTCTTTTTCAAAGGCGTCTGTTTTGTATACAATCAAACTAACAAGGCACATGCCCAGTAAAAAAACGATTAGAGGCACAAGCGTTTTCTTCTTCAAGTAAATCACCCCTGTTTAAGCATTCTATATTTTTGCAATATCGTATTATAGCACAGAAATTGAAAGATTGAATGAAATCTGTGGAAAAAACAGGAAAATTGGGTGTTGGAAGTGATCAGGCAGAGAAAACAAAAAACAAATGTACAGGAGTGATTTGCAGAGCCGTCAGGTTTGTGATTGTATTTGAGTTATAAATAGGATAAAATAATAGCATGAAATAAAAGCATAGTTTTCATTCTGTCTCGCATATTTTGCAATTTCCGGATCAGATAATAATGCAGAAAACTTTTGAAATCTTGTTTTATAAGATTTAATCATATACACCCTTGCCTATATTTTAACACAATGAAAGGAACCTGCGAACAGATTCCTTTCTATTTTTTCCTTAAGTTTATGATGTTGCGTTGGACGGGTGGTCCTGATTATCTCTGATCATATTTCGGATGGCAGGTGTCACAGTCATAATCTCGAAGACAGGGATCATTTTCCCATCAATCGTCGGTACAAGCTGCTGTGAGATAACGGCCTGCAGAACCATAGATAGCTGCACTGCGATCTGATGCTGCTGGTTTGGCGGGAATACGTCAATGATACGGTCAATTGTGCTGGCAGCACCAATCGTATGCAATGTTGAGAAGATCAAATGTCCGGTCTCAGCCGCCGTCATTGCGACCTGCATAGTCTCGTAGTCGCGCATCTCCCCAAGTAGGATAACGTCGGGACTCTGGCGAAGAGAAGCACGCAGAGCAGTCACATAGCTCTCTGTATCGACGTTGATCTCACGTTGGCTGACGATACTTAAGTCATGTCTGTGAAGGAATTCCAGAGGATCCTCCAGCGTGATGATATGCTTCCTATAATGATGATTGATCGCATCAATAATACAAGCGAGTGTTGTAGACTTTCCGCTTCCGGCAGTTCCCGTTACAAGGACAAGACCTTTAGAAAAATTAGAAAAGTCAATGATCCGTTGCGGGATTCCAATCTCAGTCGGATTTGGCAGAGAGAAGGAAATGATTCGAATCACAACGGACAGCGCACCCCTTTGCTTATATGCACTGACACGGAAACGTGACAATCCCGGGATAGCAAAAGAAAAGTCGTCGTCACCGCTTTGTTCGAAGTCATTCACATCACGATTTCCGGCCAACTGGTAGATTGGAGATACAATGTTACTCGTATCGGCAGGGGGAAGATTTTCCCCATTTTTTCTAGTGATAATTCCATTGATTCGCATGGAGCATGGAAGACCGGCGACGATAAACACATCGGATGCACCTACTTATTGAATCAGCTTCATAGAGTTGTCGGCATCCCACGCATTGGTTGCTACTTCCTTCCAGGATGTGATCGTATAGAATCCGGAGGAAGTCGTCCATGGATCATTCAGTGTTAAATCCACTTCCTGAGCCTGTGAGTCGTCAACAGTAGTAGTGTAATTAAGAGTAGCTGAATTAATTTCTATAGAAAAGTTTAAGTTCACATCCATATCCGATTCACTAAGCATTGCTTCAATTTCAGAAAAATAAGAGCTGGAATCAGGGGAGATCTGATAGGACTTCGCAAGGATTCCATCAATCTGATCTAGAATCTCTTTCGCCTGATTCGATGCTTTATAATAATTTGTACTATGTGCAGTGAATTTGTCTGCAGAGCTCTTATTACCGGCTGCAGAAGCAATTGACGGATATACAGTAGATGCTGAAACAAAAAATGTAAAGATCACAACAGGAAAGAATGAGATCACATTCTATTACACAAAGAGAGCGGATCTTGCTTACACAGTAAACTATTATGAAGAGGGAACAACAACGAAACTTCACGATAGCAAGAAAGTAGAAAACCAGACATTCTGTCAAGTGGTTTTGAGATATTTTTTGAAAAATCTCCAAAGCGTATAGTTGTGCGTAAAGTCAATCAGGCAACATCTGCTTCCTGCAAAGCCATTGTTTCTCTTGCAACCAGAGCCTTTACAAGCTCCTCCTGCGTGTGCTTTGCGTTCTCTGCGGGCATTGCATTGACAACGAAAATCGTGTCGCCGATTCTCTCTACAAAGCCGGTTTTCATTTTCTCCACGGTCATCACCTCCCTAGTATAATAATGATGTAGTCTTGATTGACTACATCATTATTATACTAGGAGGTAGCGATATGCGTTATTTTGAATTTGTTCATAACCTTGGCTTACATGCCTGGGATATTCCAGCATTAGTTGCCCTGGTGATTTTAGTAATTATGATTATTGTGCATCATAACAATCAGAAAAAGCGTGATTATGATTTTGAGAAAGAGCTGGCAGATAAGATTCAGGAGATTCGAGGAGAACAGAACTCAGGAAATGATCAGACCGCAAGAGTATAGGAGGGAGATATATGGCATATTTATTTGAACATACCAAATTTGGTTTTTGCTGGTTGGACCTTCTTGCATTGCTTATATTGCTGGCAGTAATCGTTGTATTCGGTGTCAGAAATCGAGACTTGAAAAAGCAGCAGAAAGATCTGGAAGATCAGCTGGATGACCTGTATTCAGGAGATGCGAAAAAAGACAATTCGGTGATACAGGAATAAGCGGGAATGAAAAGATCGTGAAGTAAAAACAAAAGTTTAGAAGAAATTCTTAAATTAGAAGAAATTCTAGGATGAAATGGCAGCCGGGGCAGCAATGTTCCGGCTGCTGTTTCTTTTAGTGAAACTCATTGACATGCAGCAAGGAATTACCGTATTTTAATGAGTAGAGTATCGGACTTGGGAATCCGTTGGAACAGATAAGTTTTCAACTTCGATCGGAAGAAGAAAGAAGAAACAGATGCGCAAATACCGTGCAGTGATAACATTAGAATTTGTTGTCCTGATCGTACTTATTATGGTGTTATTCTATGCTTTGATGGGAATTTCAACAGTGCAGGGAAACTCTATGTATCCGATATTGCACAGTGGTGAGAAGGTTGTGTATAACCAAAGAGTCAGTGATTATAAAGCCGGAGATGTGATTGTCTTGAAAAGACCGGATGGAGAAGAGTTTGTGAAGCGAATCGTGGCTGTGGCCGGGGATACTGTGAATATACAGAACGGCAAGCTGTATGTGAACGGAGCAGAAGAAAAGCAGGAAGGAACGCTTGGTGAGACACTGACTGAGGAAAACAATCAAGTAAGCTATCCATTGACGGTAGGTGATGACCAGATCTTCGTACTGGGAGATAATAGAGAAGTGTCCGACGATTCCAGAGCGTTTGGAGTTGTTGATATGGATGATGTGAAGGGAAGAATTGTCTGGTATATGGGACGACTGTAGCGAGCAGTGGACAGTACTGATTGGTTACAAGGCAATGAAAAAGAAATAGCATAAATGAAAAGGAATACTGGAGTTCCGAATTTGACAAAAAAGGCACCTATAAAGGATGAATTAAACAAGCACAATGAATAGAAAAAATTTACAATGAGAATAATCAGTCACTAGGTGGAGTCTGTCCAAAAACAGATGAATCTTAAGACAATAAAAAAGATACATCAAATATGTATCAGAAAGGGAAATTATGAGAAGGAAAATGAAATGGAGGGTGCTTGCAAGTGCTTGTGCAGCAGCGGTAGCTGTGACATCTATGCCGTATATGGCAACGCAGGTCCATGCAGAACCAGCGGCTGTAACGCAGCAGACCGGTAATAATGATCTGAAGCTATGGTATACGAGCCCGGCAGATATTACCAAGTATTACCAAGGATGGCAGGAAAAGTCCCTTCCTATAGGTAATGGAGGAATCGGTGGAACGGTATTTGGTGGAATTACCAGAGAACGTATCCAGCTCAATGAAAAATCACTTTGGTCAGGAGGACCAAGTGAGAGTAGAAAGAATTACAATGGAGGTAATCTGGAGAATAAAGGAAATAATGGAGCGACAATGAATTCAATCCATGAGTACTTTGCGAATGGCCAGGATAATTCTGCAACTAATCTTGCAAAAAGAAACTTGATAGGTGCAAGTGATGATAACGGAACAAATGGATATGGATATTATCTGAGTTTTGGAAATATGTATATCGATTTTAAGAATGTATCATCCAACAGCGATGTGAAAAATTACACTCGTGATCTGGATCTGAATACAGCAATTGCCGGTGTTAATTATGATAAAGGAAGTACCCATTATTCAAGAGAGAACTTCACAAGCTATCCGGACAATGTTATTGTTACTCATATCACAGCAGACGGTTCTGAGAAGATCAGTCTGGATGTAAGTGTAGAACCGGATAATAACAGAGGGGATGCTGTTAATGGGATTGGTGATAGCAGCTATAAGAGAGATTGGGATACAAAAGTATCAAATGGATTGATTTCCATCAACGGACAGCTTAAAGACAATCAGATGAAATTCACATCCCAGACACAGGTTATTACTGACAATGCCGGTACTGTGAAAGATGGGAATGGAAAAGTAAGTGTTTCCGGAGCAAGTGAGGTTACCATCATCACGTCTATAGGAACAGATTATAAGGATGAATATCCGTCCTATAGAACAGGCGAATCTGCGGATGAACTGACAAGTCGTGTGAAATGGTATGTAGATCAGGCGGCAGCGAAGACATACGAAGAACTGAAAGCAAATCATGTAAGTGATTATCAGAAGATCTTTGACCGTGTGGATCTGAATCTTGGACAGACAGTCTCAACAAAGCCAACAGACGAACTTCTTTCTGCATACAAAGCAGGAACTGCAACAGATGCTGAAAGACGTCAGTTGGAAGTTATGTTATTCCAGTATGGAAGATTTATGACAATTGAGTCTTCCAGAGAGACAACTACAGATGAGAATGGTTATGTAAGAGAGACACTTCCTTCCAATCTTCAGGGACTGTGGGTAGGAGCGAACAATTCTCCATGGCATTCAGACTACCATATGAATGTAAACTTACAGATGAACTACTGGCCGACATATTCTACCAACATGGCAGAGTGTGCAGAACCACTGATCGATTATATCGATGCTTTGAGAGAACCGGGGCGTGTGACCGCGGCAATCTATGCAGGAGTTTCCAGTGCCGAAGGTGAAGAAAATGGATTCATGGCACATACACAGAACAATCCGTTTGGATGGACATGTCCTGGATGGGACTTTAGTTGGGGATGGTCACCGGCTGCAGTACCGTGGATCTTACAGAATTGCTGGGATTATTATGAATATACTGGAGATACTTCTTACTTAGAAAATAATATCTATCCAATGATGAAAGAAGAAGCTAAACTGTATGACCAGATGCTTGTTCGTGGAGCAGACGGAAAGTTGGTATCTTCACCGGCATTTTCACCGGAGCATGGACCGGTTACAAATGGAAATACATATGAGCAGTCTTTGATCTGGCAGTTATATGAAGATACGATTAAAGCTGCAGAGGTACTTGGAAAAGATGCCGAGCTGGTAGCTACATGGAAAGCAAACCAGGCAGATCTGAAAGGACCAATTGAAGTTGGTGATAGCGGACAGATTAAAGAGTGGTATACAGAGACAACTGTTAATTCAATGGGTGATGGATATGGTCACCGTCATATGTCTCACTTGCTCGGACTTTATCCTGGAGATCTCATCACAGAGGACAATGCAGAATGGTTTGCAGCAGCAAAGGTTTCCATGCAGAACCGTACGGACGTGAGTACCGGATGGGGAATGGCACAGAGAATCAACAGCTGGGCAAGACTTGGTGATGGAAATAAAGCTCTTCAGCTTATTGAGAACCTGTTCAAGAATGGAATCTATGCGAACTTGTTCGATTATCATGAGCCAAAATATTTCCAGATTGATGGAAACTTCGGATATACATCAGGTGTAGCTGAGATGCTTCTGCAGAGCAATGCAGGATATATCAATCTTCTTCCGGCAGTTCCAGACGCTTGGGCTAACGGAAGTGTAGATGGATTGGTTGCACAGGGTAACTTTGAAGTATCTATGGACTGGGCAGATGGAAATGTAAAAACTGCTACAATCCTTTCTAAGAATGGCGGAGAAGCAGTTGTGCAGACAGCGAATGCATCTCTTGCAACAGTGGTAGACAGTGATGGAAATGTAGTTGATGTGACACCTGTAAAGGAAAACCGTATTTCTTTCGTAACAGAAGCAGGAAAGAGTTATACATTAAAGGACATTCCGACATCCGCTACTGTGACAGCTCCGACAGGACTGACAGCACTTCGTGCAGATGCTGAAAATGTAAACCTTTCCTGGAACGCTGTGACAGCAGAAGAGGGAAGCAATGTAACATATAATGTATACCGTCAGGTAGAAGATGGTGATGTGATCTGTATTGAGACAGGTTTAACAACAACAACTTATAAAGATACAACAGCATACAAGACACTTGGAGCAATGAAATATCAGGTGGCCGCAGTTGTGGATGGAATTGAATCTGAAAAGAGTGCAGTAGTAACTGTAACAGAGCCGATTGGCGCAGGTAAGATTGACAATGCTGATGAAAGAATCGCATATGTAGGTGAATGGGGCAACTGGACACAGGATAAAAATGTCAACTATATGGATACAATTCAATATCTGAATAGTCCAAAGGGCGGAGAGACGGTTACTCTTACATTTAAGGGAACAGGAATCAAGGTAATTGGTTGTACGAATAAAGACAGAGGTAAGATTGAAGTATTTATCGATGGCGAGTCCCAGAAAGTAGTTGATACATATAGTGCAAGCACAGTGCGTCAGGTGGAATACTTCAGCAAAGATGACCTTAAAGCAGGAATCCATACACTTCAGCTGAAAGTTCTCAATGAGAAACAGGCTGCAAGTTCTGGTACAAAGATTGAACTTGATGCATTTGAAATTCTAGATTCAACACTGGTAGCACCGACAGGTGTGACAGTAAGCTCCAAATCCGGAATGACTACAGTATCTAAAGCAAACAGCACATTACAGTTAAAAGCAACTGTAGAACCGGAGAATGCAACAGATAAAACAGTTACATGGAGTACATCAGATGATAGCATTGCAACAGTAGATACAAACGGACTGGTAACATTCTTAAGTAAGAACGGAACAGTTACTATCACTGCAACATCCGCTGCAGATGCTACAAAGTCTGGCACAATTGAACTGACAGTTGCAATCAAACAGGATGTGGCAGATGTTGAGACAATCGTAGAAGATGGTAATCCACCGGCGTCAGGAACAAATACATACGGAACAAAAAGTAATGATATCAAATGGGAGGGTGAGTCATGGTATACCTGGGCTGAGAATGGACAACATGGTGGAACAAAAACAGAAACTGGAGATGGTGAGAATGGTAAGGGACACTCTTTTACATATACATTCACTGGAACTGGCGTAGATGTTTATTCTCAGAAGCATGCTAACTTTGCAAGCTTTGATGTTTATATTGATGATAACAAGATTGAAAATTGTTCATTAGCGGGTTCAGGCACTGGAGAAAAGCAGGAACTTATCTTCTCAAAGAAAGGTCTTGAGAATGGTAAGCACACAATCAAATGTGTGGCAGCTGAGCGTGACGGAAAATATCAGGTCAACCTGGATTACTTAAAGATCTTTTCACCAGGCGAAGGTGCAACAGTTGATAAAGCAGCGCTCCAGGAATCAGTTGAGGCAGGAGCAGCACTTGTTAAATCAGAATATGATGAGACAAACTGGAATGCATTTATGGACGCATATAATGCTGCGGTTGCGGTAATGAATGATGCAGCTGCAACAAAGGAAACTGTAGATGAAAAGAAAGAAGCATTAGATGCAGCAATCAGAGCACTTGGAGCACCGAAAGTTCCTACAGTAGAAGACCAGACAGGTTCAGCAGTTCTTGTGGAAAGCAAGAAAGTTGTACTGAAATGGACGAAGGTTCTGGGAGCAGCAAAATACAAAGTAGTTGATGAAAAGAATGGAATTGAAAAGATTGTAAGTGGTACAACCGTAACACTGGAGAATCTGACACCTGGAACAACTTATAACTTCAAAGTATATGCTCTGAATAGTGTAGATGTTGCATCAGAGAAGGCAATTGAGATCAGCAATGTGGCAACAATGGGTGACGGATCAACAAAAGGTGAGATCGAGTCTGTTACAAAGACTCCGGTCAGTGATGATTCTGTAAAACTCACATGGACATTAAAAGAAGGCTCCACTTTCGCAAGCTATGAAATTTATGTCAATGGTCAGCTGAAAGGTAATACGACAGAAAAAGAGTTCACACTTAAGGATCTGGAAGACGGCACATACGTTGTTAAGATTGTTGCAAAGACAGCAGCAGGACAGTCAGCACTTCCAAAGCAGTTTTCTTTTGAAATGAAAAATAGTGTAAAAGTACTTAGTGTAACAAACCCAGAAGGAATTTCAGTAGAAGAAGGAACTGCATTTAAGAAGCTTGAATTACCAGAGAAAGTAACTGTCACAGTGACAGGAAACTTGGATCAAGAAGTAGAAGTAACATGGGCAGAAGGTGATTACCAGACAACACCGGGAACTTACACATTGGAAGGAACACTGACAATGGGTAAGAATATGAAAAACCCAGATGGCGTGAAAGCTTCTATCAAGGTAACAGTTACAAAGAAACCGTATGAGATTAAGTCCGTTGCAAAACTGGATAAGAAAGAAGTTGCATACGGAACAGCGGCAACAGATCTTGGACTTCCGACAGAAGTAGAAGTAAGCTACACAGACGGAACAAAAGGAATAGCAAGTGTTACATGGAATACAGACAACTACGATGGAAATAAAGCAGGAGACTATACTCTGACAGGAAAGCTTTCCTTTGCAGATGATGTTACCAATCCGAAGGAGTTGACTGCTTCTGTAACAGTAACAGTTAAGAAAAAGGAAGAAGAACCGAAACCAGAAAAAGACGCTGATTACACAGCTGTGAATGCAGCAATGGAAAAAGCAAATAAGATTGACAGAAGTAAATATACAGAAGAAAGTCTGAAAGCTTTGGACGATGCAGTAGCGGCAGTAGAAAAGGGCCTGAAAGAATCCGAGCAGAGCAAAGTTGATGCAATGGCAGCAGCGATTGAGAAAGCGTTAGGTGATCTGGTAGAAAAACCAGTAGTTAAACCAGAAAAAGACGCAGATTATACAGCAGTGAACGCAGCAATAGAAAAAGCAGAAAAGATTGACAGAAGTAAATATACAGAAGAAAGTCTGAAAGCTTTGGATGATGCAGTAGCAGCGGTAGAAAAGGGTCTGAAAGAATCCAAACAGGATAAAGTTGATGCAATGGCAGAAGCAATCAATAAGGCTTATGCAGCATTAGTTGAGAAACCAGCTGTAGAAGAGGAAGCAGACTACACAGCAGTTATCGCAGCAATGGAAAAAGCAAATAAGATTGACAGAAGTAAGTATACAGAAGAAAGTCTGAAAGCTTTGGATGATGCAATCGCAGCAGTAGAAAAAGGTCTGAAAGAATCCGAACAGAGCAAAGTTGATGCAATGGCAGCAGCGATTGAGAAAGCATTAAATGAACTGGTAGAAAAACCAGTGGTAGAACCAGAAAAAGACGCCGATTATACAGCAGTGAACGCAGCTTTGGAAAAAGCAGGAAAGATCGACAGAAGTAAGTATACAAAGGAAAGTCTGAAAGCTTTAGATGATGCAGTAGCAGCAGTAGAAAAAGGTCTGAAAGAATCCAAACAGGATAAAGTTGATGCAATGGCAGCAGCAATCAATAAGGCATATGCGGAATTGATTGAAAAACCTGCAACTGATAATGATAAGAAAGATGATTCTAAGAAAGATAATTCCAAGAAGAATAATTCTGATAAGAAGTCAGGTGCGGTTAAGACCGGAGATGCAACTCCACTGATCTTGTGGGGAACTGCGACAATACTGGCAGCAGGTGCCAGCGTTACAGTTATTTTACGCAGACGTAAAAGAAGATAAAAATTTTCCTGAAAAGTAAAAGGAAAGAAGTTTTCAAGAATTCTTTCAAAAGAAAGGGCTGGCATGTGCCAGCCCTTTCTTGGTATAAATATATTACTCCCTTTTTACATGTGAATATAATTTACGGTATTGCCTTGGTGACATTCCAACCTTCTTATTAAAGATCTGTGAGAAATAAGATTGGGAAGAGAAACCTGCACTGGAGGCAATCTGTGTTACAGAGAGATCTGAGGTTGTCAAAAGTTCTTTGCATGCTTCGATCCTTCGATCTGCTAAATAGTTGATCGGAGATTGACCAATGCATTCTGTAAAAGAATGTGCCAGATAAAATTTATTGATATGTGTGATCTCAGCTAATAAATCCAATGTAATATTTTGGGAATAGTTTGTATCAATATATCGTTTAGCTAATGCACATTCCTTAGAAAGCTGGAAAGAGGATTCAGAAATAACAGAAAGGTTTTGCTTTCTGGAAATGTATACCAAAAGAACCTCAAGTAATCCGTGACAGACTTTTTCAAATCCGGGTTTTTGTTCTTGAAATTCATGCATCATTAATTGTGCAAAATTAATAAACTGATTTTTATCAGAACCATAACTATAGAAACTATATCCTTTTGAAGCGTCCTGTTCAGGATCATCGAAAGAAAACGCAAGTCCTTCAACACCAAATACAATGTATTCCATTGGGTTGTTTGGAAGTGTTTTTTCAGTGTGTTCTACATAAGGATTAATGATCATTAAATCATCTGTTTTCATAGAAACTTTTTCATCTTCTATATAGAAGATACCCTCACCGTGCAAAACATAGAAGAGTTCTGAGAACTGATGTGTGTGCGGTAGAGAGTTCCAGTCACCTTCGTATTTAGAAATAGAAATATAGCGAAGACTAAAATCGTCGCGACTGCTCGTGGCGGAGCCAAGGTTGATAAATTCATTACTCATAAGTGCATATCCTCTTCGGTTAAGTTATAGTTTGTATGGGCCTTCTCAATTGATTAAATTTTATATAAAATATATGAAAAAGCAATAATTTTAAAGTGAATTCGTAAAAAAGACGAAAAAATAATATAACAATTCTATATATTAAACATATTATACATAAAAATAATAAGAAAAACAGTATTTTAGTAATAAAAAAGCAAAAAATATAACAAACCGAGCAACAATGAAATTGATATCCATTGGTGAAAACGTTATACTTTAGTCGTGAGATAAGTAAGAATAAAAGTTATTTGGAGGGGAACATATTGATGACGGGAAGATTGACGCTGCCGACAGATGCAGATGTTATTGACGAGACATTACGATTAAAGAATCTCTTGGGAGCAGATGCGTTGAGAGATTGTGACGGAACAGAGATGCCAGAAGAACTTCTGTCAGAGCCGGTTAAGAAATACGCTACTTATTATACAACAAGAAAAGATAATGAGTGGGCAAGTGCCAATCCGGAAGAAATTCAGCAGGAATATTTGATCAGTAACCGTGTGACAGCAAGAGGCGAAACACTTCGTATTCGCTTAATGGAAGGATTTCACACAGAGCAGCTGAAAGTAAATACGTTAGATGATCCAAAACGTTGGTGGGAAGTGATCGACCGTACAACAGGAGAGATTGTTCCTACAGATAAATGGGAGTTTGATGAAGCTTCAGGAGAGGTTGAGATTCAGACAAAATCATATCATGAATATACAGTAAGCTTTCTGGCATTCCTTATCTGGGATCCGGTACATATGTATAACTTCATTACAAATGATTGGCAGGATACACCACATCAGTTAACATATGATGTGAGACAGCCGAAGACACAGAAGTATGTAAAGGAAAAGCTGAAAAGATGGTGTGAAGAGAATCCGAATATAGATGTTGTTCGATTTACAACATTTTTCCATCAGTTCACATTAACATTTGATGATCAGAAGAGAGAAAAGTACGTTGAGTGGTTCGGATACAGTGCAAGTGTAAGCCCATATATTTTAGAGAAGTTTGAGAAATGGGCAGGATATAAATTCCGTCCGGAATTTATCGTAGATCAGGGATATCACAACAGTATGTTCCGCGTACCGAGCAAAGAATTCCGTGACTTTATTGAATTCCAGCAGATTGAAGTTTGTGCACTTGCGAAAGAGCTGGTTGATATCGTTCACTCTTATGGCAAGGAAGCTATGATGTTCCTTGGAGATCACTGGATCGGAACAGAGCCTTATGGTAAATACTTTGCAGGCATCGGACTTGATGCAGTTGTAGGTTCTGTTGGAAGTGGTGTGACACTTCGTATGATTTCTGATATCAAAGGCGTTGATTATACAGAGGGACGTCTCTTACCATACTTCTTCCCAGATGTATTCTGCGAAGGCGGAGATCCGATCGGAGAAGCAAGAGACAACTGGAGAAAAGCAAGACGTGCTCTTCTTCGTTCACCATTAGACAGAATCGGATACGGCGGATACTTAAAACTTGCCAGTAACTGGCCGGGATTCATTGATGAGATCCAGAAAGTTGTTACAGAGTTCCGTCAGATTCATGAGAATATGCAGGGAACACCTTCCTATGTAGCACCATTTAAGGTTGCAATCCTCAACTGTTGGGGAGGACTGAGAAAGTGGATGTCTAATCAGGTACATCACGCAATTTGGCACAGAGAGACTTATTCAGCAGAAGGTGTGCTTGAGTGCTTAAGTGGTATGCCATTCGAAGTTGAATTCATCTCCTTTGATGACGTGAAGAAAGGTATTCCGGAAGACATTGGAGTAATCATCAATGTAGGTGATGCATATACAGCATTTAGTGGAGCTGAAAACTGGATCGATGAAGAAGTTGTAACAAATATTCGTCGCTTTGTTGACGAGGGAGGCGGATTCATCGGAGTTGGTGAACCGACAGCATATCAGCATCAGGGAAGATTCTTCCAGCTGTCAGATGTACTTGGCGTAGATCGTGAGATGTGTTTCTCACTTAATACAGATAAGTATAATGAATTAGATGCAAACCACTTTATTTTAGAGGATATTGAAGGTAAAATAGATTTTGGTGAGGGAACAAGCCGTGTCTATGCACAGGGCAAGAATTACCAGATCCTTGCAATGGATGGAGAGTACAGCCAGATGGTTGTTAATGAATATGGAAAAGGACATAGCGTATACTTTGCAGGTCTTCCATATTCTCCACAGAACTGTAGAATTCTTCTTCGTGCTATTTACTATGCAGCAGGCATGGAAAAAGAGATGAAGCATTACTATGTAACAAATGTTGATACAGAAGTAACTGTATTCCCGAAGAGTAAGAAGATCGCAGTTATTAATAACTCATCAGAAGCGCGACACACAGATGTATATATCAATGGCAACTGTGTATATGAACTGGATTTAGAGCCAGGCGAGATGCGTTGGGTAGATGATGTTGAATAAAGATAACTTATGAAACGCAAGGAATGCATTTCATATTTTATAAAGCAGTACTTTTAAATGTATAAGGAGGACAAAAACTATGAAAAAGAAAGTATTGAGCGCACTTTTAGTAGCAGCAATGTCAGTATCTGTACTTGCAGGATGCGGAAGCAAAGCTGACAACAACACTGATGCAAAGAATGATGCATCACAGGAAAACACACTGAGCGTATGGTGCTGGGATCCTAACTTCAACGTTTATGCAATGAAACAGGCAGAGGCAATCTACCAGAAAGATCACCCGGATTTCAAACTGGATATTCAGGAAAAAGTATATTCAGATATTGAGACAGCTCTGATCACAGCAGCTGAAGCTGATGATTACAGCACATTGCCGGACATCTTCCTGATGCAGGATTACTCTTTCCACAAAAACGTTGCAAACTATTCAGGAATCTTTACAGAACTGACAGATTCAGGAATTGATTTTTCAAATTTCTCAGCAGGAAAGTTAGCTGACTCTACAGTAGATGGAAAGAACTATGGTGTACCATTTGATAACGGTGCTACAATCATGGCAATCCGTAAAGACATGGTTGAGGCAGCTGGTCTTACAGTAGATGACTTCAAAGACACAACATGGTCAGACTTCATCGAAAAAGCTAAAAAAGTAGTTGAGACAAACAATGTTCCAATGCTTACAAGCTCAGGCGGATCTGAGATCATCATCGAGATGCTTCAGTCTGCAGGTGCTTCTCCGATGGTAGACGGAAAAGTTGACTTAGTTAATAACAAAGCTCTTAAGAAAGCAATCGAGACATACAAACAGCTCATCGACGAAGGAATCATGGTTGATTACACTGACTGGGATCAGTACATCGCTTCTATGAACAAGGGAACAGCAGCTGGTGTTATCCAGGGATGCTGGATCATGTCTTCAATTCAGGCAGCTGACGATCAGGCTGGAAAATGGTCTATCGTAAACATGCCTAAACTTGATGATGTTGAGGGTGCTACAAACTACGCAAACTGTGGTGGAGCAAGCTGGGCAGTATCTTCTAACTGCAAGAACACAGACCTTGCATATGACTTCCTTAAGACAACATTCGGTGGAAGCGTAGAGTTATATGATGATCTTCTTCCAAACGCTGGAGCAATCGCAAGTTACTTACCGGCTGCTGAGTCTAAAGTTTACAATGAGACATCTGATTTCTACGCTGGACAGGCTGTATACAAAGACATCGTAGACTTCGCTGGAAAGGTTCCTGGAATCGATTATGGCGCATACTACTCAGATGTTAGAAGTGCATTAACAGATGCAATCACAAATGTTGTTCAGAATGGCGCTGACATTGACAGCGAGATCAAGAACGCTCAGGATACAGTAGAATTTAATGTTGGTGAGTAATCATCAAAGATTAGAAACAGAACGTACCGGGAGTGCAGTATTGCGTTCCCGGTTCTGTTTTAGGAGAAAAAAATGGGAAAAAAGAAAACAAAATTGACATTAGAAAAAAAGTATAATCTTACCGGATGGGCGTTTTTGCTTCCAGCAGCTATTTTAATTTTTGTGTTTTGTTTTTATCCAATGGCACAGGCAATCCTGCTTTCTTTTAGAAAAACAGGGGGAGTGTTTACCGGGTTATCGAATTATACCAGAGTTTTCCAGGATAAAACATTTCAACAGTGCTTGTTTAATACGTTCTTTTACTTTTTGATCCAGGTGCCGATCATGCTTGTTCTTGCCTTGATCCTGGCACAGCTTTTGAATAGTCCAAAGATCAGATGTAAAGGTCTTTTCCGTACATTGATCTTCCTTCCGTGTGCAACATCACTTGTATCTTACTCTATGATCTTCAAGTCCTTGTTTGCTCCGGACGGAGTTGTGAACAGAGTTCTTACAGGAATTGGATTATCCTCTGTCGACTGGTTCCAGAGTACATGGCCGGCTCGTTGGGTAATTGTTATAGCTTTGATCTGGAGATGGACAGGATACAATATGGTATTCTATCTTGCAGGATTACAGAATATTGATTATTCCGTATATGAAGCAAGTTATATCGATGGAGCAACACCATTTAAACAGTTTATAAAGATTACAATTCCGCTTCTGAAGCCAACAATCCTTATGACAGCAATTATGTCAACTTCAGGAACACTTCAGTTGTTTGATGAGTCTATGAACCTGACAGCAGGTGGACCTGGTAAGTCAACTATGACATTGGCACACTACATCTACAATATTTCCTTTGTAGAGACACCGAAATTTAATTATGCAGCAGCATTGTCTGTATGTATTCTTATAATGGTAGCAATTCTGTCTGCAATTCAGATGAAAGTAGGTGACAAACGTGACTAAATTGAAATCAATAGTTTCTTATGCAGTGTTGATTATTGCAAGCTTTCTGTCTGCATTTCCACTGTATTACATGCTTTGCGGAGCAACAAACTCAAGTATCGATGTCGTAAGAGGTAAACTCTATCCGGGTACTCACTTGATAGAGAACTTTAAGACACTGGTAGGCATGCAGAATCTTGGGCTTGCAATGTATAACTCATTCCGAAATGCGATCATCATTACAGTTGTAGCACTGCTTGTGTGTTCAATCGCCGGATATGGATTCGAGATTTATCATGACAAAGGAAAAGATACTTTAATGAGTATTCTTCTTCTTGCAATGATGCTTCCTTTCGTAGCCATTATGATTCCGCTGTTTAAGATGTTTACTTCATGGGGACTGGTTAATACATGGATCGCGCTTGCGCTTCCGACAATTTCCACTCCGTTTATGATCATGCTGTTTAGACAGGCAGCTCGTTCTTTCCCGCATGATATTATCGAAGCAGCAAGACTTGAGGGATTAAACGAATTTCAGATCTTCTTTAAGATGTTTATCCCGGTTATGAAATCTACTTATGGAGCAGCTATGACGGTAACATTCATGAGTGCATGGAATAACTATTTATGGCCAACGATCATTTTACAGGACAGCAAAGCGATCACTATGCCGATGCTTGTAGCGAACCTGAAGAGTGGTTATAGTGTTGACTATGGTATGCTGATGCTTGGTGTATTGATTTGTACACTTCCGACTGCAATTATCTTCCTGTGCTTACAGAAGAGCTTTGCAAACGGAATTACAGGAGCGGTAAAATAATGCAGCAAAAGTATTGTATAAAACAGGAATGTTTAAGGAAGGCGCAGGGTGCCTTCCTTTTAGCACATAAAATGGGATTGCTTGAGGATCCTTCTATGGAGGGACTTGAAGCAAGAAGACAGAATCATAATGAAAAGCTGAAGATGATGGAGCAGGAGGAGAAGCTGTTCTATGGACCACGTTATTTTTCAGCACCAGCGTATTTGCAGTATGAGCTGACAAGACTGAAACTGAATTTTGTCCAGCCAAGTGAGGCGGTTCGAAGCACAGGTCTGTGTCCGGATGTCACAGAGCAGGAGAAGAAAGAATTTTACGAAAAAAATATGGATTTATTCGGTCGATATTTCGGAGATCTCTTTACTTATGAAGAGGTAGAACAGATTATTGAAAAAAGATTACGGGAGGATGCATATGACAAGCTTATCGAAGACGTATTACGTGAGTTCGAAGACAGGAAATGATTCGAACGATGGACTGACAAGCGAAAGTGCATTCGCAAGTCTTTTTGCAATCAATCAGAGAAGTCTGCAGCCGGGAGATCATGTATTACTTGAGCGTGGGAGCATCTTTTGCGGACAGTATCTTCAGGTAACAGATAGCGGAAGAGAAGATGCACCGATCGTGATCGGAGCTTATGGAGAAGGCGATGCACCGCGTATTGAGGCTTGCGGGCAGGGAATCTGGTATCAGAATTATGGAGCCCCATTAGATTCACCAACTCATGTATATCGCGGGTATGTATCTTCCGCAGTTCTGCTGTATGATGCAGAATATATCATCGTAGAAGATCTGGAGATCACAAACGAAGCAGACAAAATTATCGGCGAGTACTATTCTCTTGGAGATAAGATGAACCGCACAGGTGTTGCTGTTGTAGCTAAAGACAAAGGTGTACGACACGGTATTACATTGCGTAATCTGCTGATCCATGATGTGAATGGTAATGTATATGATAAGCACATGAATAACGGTGGTATCTATATGACGGCACTTCGTCCGGAGAACGAAGAACTGACCGGAGTGGCACGCTATAAAGATGTCACAGTTGAGGGGTGCTTTGTGTATCAGGTGAGCCGCTGGGGAATCGCTGTTGGTTATACTTATGCACATGACAAGTTCCAGGGAGCAGAGCTTGATGAGGAAATCTTCCTGAAATATGGTCACGAAAATATGCTGATCCGCGATAATTATGTAAAGGCAGCAGGTGGTGACGGCATTACATCGATGTATGCACTTCGTCCACTCATAGAACACAATATGACAGATTCCATCGCCTGTGAGATCAATGATCGGATCTATAGCGAGCCGGGTAATCGACTGGGAAAGGTGGCAGCAGCTATCTGGCCTTGGAAGTGTAAGGATGCGTTGTTCCGATATAATGAAGGCGCTGATACAAGACTGAATCAAGACGGTATGGCATATGATGCAGATTCCGGTGACGGAACAATTTATGAGTATAATTACAGCAGACAGAACGAAGGCGGATGTGTGATGTTCTGTTTGCAGGAATCAATTCATAATACGTTCCGTAACAATGTCAGCTTTGATGACCTTGGAGGAACGATCAGTCCGGCAGAGAACCCGGATGCACTGATCAAAGATAATACTTTCTATGTAAGAAAAGGCGTTCCATTCGTTCGTAAAAATATGGATGGCGGTAATTATACATTAGAGAAGAATCAGATTGTTGATTTGGAAAACTAAAAATTCAATGCTAAAAAGGCTATGAAAAAATCATTTTTTTCATGGTCTTTTTTTAATGGAAATAAATAAAAAAGAAATTTCTGTTTAGTTCCGAATTAGACAAAAATGGCATGAAAATCAACTAAAAAAAACGAGCCGAAAAAAAACCAGATTGCTATAATAAAGTTAATGTGGATAAAAAGAATCTATGTGAAGATAAAACAAAAATTCAAATAGGAAGGGCGCAGGATTTATGAAGAATCGAAAGAAGCAATTCCTAAAGCTTGGAATCATTCTATTGGCGATTGCTGTTACAGGAACTGTTGCCGGAATCATTCAATATAAAAAGGCAAATCAATTCGATCTTACTGTTGCGGAACACGTAATTAGTAAAGAAGAGTATCTGAACTGTATGAAGGCAGTTGAATATGATACAAAGATACAGATTCAGCAGGAGTATGGCGCTATATATGAAGATGACTTCTGGAAAAAACAGTATGATGGAAAACACGGGTATGAAATTCTGGCGGATAATACAGTAGAAGAGTTGAAACACATTCATGCTGTTTACGATCTTGCAAAAGAACAGGGAGATATCACAGACAGTAGTTATGAAGCACTGGAAAAACGCTGGAAAGATGAAAATGCAGAGCGAAGTGAGAAAGTAGAAAAAGGCGAAGTAATCTACGGGCTTAAAGAATATACGTTTCAGCTTTATCTGGATTATGAAATCAGCACGTTAAAAGAAAAGTACTGTAACGATACCAATCGTGAAGGTATGAAACTGACAGAGGATGAAATACAGGAACACTATCAAAGCCGAGAGTGGATCTTTGGAGACAGCGATGAAAATGCAGACCTTGAGATGGCAAGGATCGCGGTCGAAAGAGAACTGCGTGAGCAGAAGTATGATGATATGATCACGCAGCGTGAAACAGGTTCTCAGGTGGCAGGTAACATGGAGAATGTAAACCGAATAACCTTGAAGAATATACAATAATGGAGGGAGAAAAGCTATGAAGAAAAAATGGATGAGTCGTACGCTGGCTCTTGCGCTTGCTGGAACAACAGTTGCATCAATGGTGCCGACAGTTCCGGTTAATGCAAAGGAGTCTGCTGCGACAGGAACAACCTATTACGTTGATTCAAAAGATGGAAAAGACAGTAATGCTGGAACAGCTGAAAACAAGGCGTTCCAGACACTTAAAAAAGTGAATGAGCTTAACCTTGAGCCGGGAGACACAGTTCTTCTGAAAAAGGGATCTGTATTTGAGGATCAGGCTCTTAAGTTCACAAAAGAGGACAGCGGTACTGCAGAAGCACCGGTGAAGATATCTACTTATGGAGAAGGAGAGAAACCAAAGATCAATACAAATGGTCATGGACAGTGGGAGCTGAATTATGGTAATCCGCTGGATAACCAGAACCATAAATGGAAAGGTACTGTATCCTCCAGTATTTTAATTGAAGATACTGAATACCTTGAAATCGAAGGTCTGGAACTGACCAACGACAGAAAGAGTGCAACCGATACTGAAACAGATAAAGCATATAATGATGCATACGCAATGGACAGAACCGGTGTTGCCGGAGTTGCAAAGGATAATGGAACTGTAGATCATATCGTATTGAATGATCTTTATATCCATGATGTAACAGGTAACGTATATAACAAGCATATGACAAACGGTGGTATCTACTTCATCGTTGCAAAACCAACGAATGAAGGCGAAACAGGAATTGCAAGATATAATGATGTCCAGATTAGAAACTGTTCTCTGAATAAGGTAAACCGTTGGGGAATTGCAGTTGGATATACCTATCAGTGGGGACAGTTCCAAACAGGTGAACTTCCGGATGCAACAATGGCAAAATATGGTTCCTCCAATGTAGTCATCGAGAACAACTACCTGAACCATGTGGGTGGAGATGCAATCACAACCATGTATCTTGACAGACCATTGATTCAGTACAATGTATCCGAGAATGCAGCTGAACAGATTAATACAACAGATTATGCACAGCAACAGCCAAGACTGGATGCAAATGGAAAAGAGATTGGTACACAGGGCGTTGGTGCAGGACGAGTGGCAGCCGGTATTTGGCCATGGAAATGTAAAAATGCGATTTTCCAGTATAATGAATGTTTTAAAACATTGAATGCCGCAAGTGGTAACGGCGACGGACAGCCTTGGGATGCTGACTATGGTGACGGAACAAACTACCAGTACAACTACAGCCATGGAAATACCGCAAGTACGATCATGTTCTGTGGAGGAGATTCTGTTAACAATACATTCCGTTACAATATCAGTCAGAATGAAGATATGGGACCATTGGACCCGGCAGGTAACTCCGGAAATTGTCAGGTTTACAACAATACGTTCTATATCAAAGAAGGTCTCAATACCATCTGGCACAGAAGCCATGGCAATGGCGGTCCTGTAGATATGGAAAATAATATTTTCTACTTCGCAGGTAATACACCAGTTAATGTAAAGGAATGGAATCCTAGCGGAAATAAAACTTATAGCAATAACTTATATTATAATGTAAAGAATTATCCGAACGATGCAGCTCCTGTAAAAGTAAACGCAGGAACAAAAGTACTTGAGAATGCAGGTTCCGGTCCAGATTCTGTAGCAACAGACAAAGCAGCTAGAAAACACGAAGATCCAACTAAAGAAACAGTATTCGACGGATACAAACTTGCAGAAAATTCTCCGGCAATCAATAAGGGTAAAGTAGTGGTTGACAGAAATGGTTATACGATCGATCACGATTTCTTCGGCCATGCGATCACAGCAGTACCGGAGATCGGAGCAGCAGAGAGTGATGTAGTAGCAGACACTCTTATCCTGAGATCTAACGTATATAAAGTTTCCGGAACAGACGTAAGTGAACTTCCGAAGAACACAACAGTAGAAGCTTTCCTTAAAAATATCATCGTAGATACAGGCGTCAAAGTTACTGTTAAAGACGGTGAGAACGTACTTGAAGGAACAGATGTTGTAAAGGGAGGAGCAAAAGTTGTTCTTTCATATGAAGGAAAAGAAAATGTAACTTATACAGTCGTTGCAAGTTCTGATAAAGAACTGAAAGCTTCTTACTATGAAGTGAGAGGAACAGAGTTGGAAGTTCCTTACACAGAGAAAAATCCAACAACAGTAAAGGAACTGAAGGCGAGTCTTACGGTAGCTGATACAGCAACTGTTTCTGTAGTAAATGCTGGAAAAGAACTGGCAGATAAGGATGCAGTAGCAGACGGAATGACACTTCGTATCACAGCGGAAGATGGAACTACAAAAGAGTATGCGATCAAGCAGAAAAATGAATACAACTGGACTTTAGATTATATAAACGGACAGCAGGGAAATGTCTGGTTCGGACAGATGAAGGACGGATCCGGTGACTGGGCGAATATGACATCTGTTGATAAAGATGGCTGGCCAAACTGGGCTACTCATACATATTATGGACCTGGTATTGATGATGATCAGCATGTAACTACAGCAAGCAGTCCAGACAAACACGGTTTACTTTCTGCACCGCCAAGCACAAATATCTCAACAGCAATGGCATACAGAGTACCAAAGAGCGGAACAGTATCATTCAAAGTTAGAGATAATGAGCCATATCTTCGTCAGAATGATAACGCAGGCGGAACAGTTACATTAAGCCTCTATGTAAATGGAACAGAGAAGAAGAACTTGACACTTGAAACCAGTAAAAAGAAAGAAGGAAACTGGGAAAAGGCAGAAGAAATCGAAGTGACTCGAGGCGACATGATCCGTGTAGTAGCAAAATGTAACGGAAATCCAAGCAAACCATCTGCTCATATTACACCGATTATTACTTACGTAGATAAAGCTGCTGCAGATAAAGAAGCTCCAACAGTTCCGGCAGATGTGAAAGCATCCGAGATTGCTCATACAGGAGCAAAGCTCACTTGGACAGCGTCTAAAGATAACGTAGAAGTAGCCGGATACAATGTATACCTGAACAATGAGAAAGTAAATGATGAACTTATCACAGGAACAGAGTATGATCTGGCAGACCTTACAGCAAATACTGAGTACAACGTAACAGTAACAGCAGTGGATGCTGCAGGAAATGAGTCTGAAAAATCAGAAGCAGCGACATTTACAACACTGAAGGGAGCAGACCTTACAGAACTTACAGCAACGATTGCTGAGGCAGAAAAAATTCTTAAAGCAGAAGATAAAGATAAATATTCTGCAGCAGCTCTTGTAGAACTTCAGGAACTTGTGAATGCAGGAAAGCTGTTGACAGCAACATCTACTCAGGAAGCTGTAGATAAGAAGAAAGATGAAATCACAGCAAAACTTGCTGATATTCAGACACAGTTTACAATCACAGCAACAGCAGGTGAAGGCGGAAAGATTGAACTGAAAGACGAGATCAAAGAGAGAGCAAAAGACGAAACAAGTTACGAAACAAAAGCTTATAAGGGAACATCCAAAGTGTTCACAATCACTCCTGACAAGGGATATCATATTGAAAGTATTGCCGTTGACGGAGAGAATGTAGAAACTATTGCAACAGAGTATGCTTTCGAAGGTATTGTTGCAGATCATACAATTGCTGTAACATTTGCAAAAGATGAGCTTACAATTGCGAAAGAAAATCTGTTAGCAACAATTAATACAGCAAACAAAAAACTTGCAGAGACAGAGCAATACACACCGTCATCTTTAAAAGATCTTGAAGATGCAGTCAAAGCTGCGCAGGCTATTTACGACGATCCAGATGCTGATCAGAATAAAGTAAATGAAGCAAAGACAAATGTAGAAGATAAGATGAAAGCTCTGAAAGCGAAAGCCAAGAAAGATGCTCTGAAGCTTGCAATTACAGCAGCAGAAGGTGATGCCGCATTAGTTGACAAATACACAGAAGAGTCTATTGAGAAGCTTCAGAAAGAAATCAAAGCAGCGAAAGAAGTATTAGCTGATGAGAATGCATCACAGGAAAAAGTAGACGCAGCAGAGAAAGCAGTTCAGGCAGCACAGAAATCTCTTGTTGAGAAAGAGACACCGAAGCCAGAGGCACCTGTTAAGAAGGATGAACTGAAAGCTGCAGTAGAAGATGCAACAAAGGTTGTAGGAGATACAGAGCAGTATACAGAAGAGTCCCTTGCAGCACTTCAGGCAGCAATCGATGAAGCGAATGCAGTACTGGATAATCCAGAAGCAACACAGGCTGAGATCGACGCAGCAGTGAAAGCTGTAAAAGAAGCAAAAGAAGCCCTGAAAGTAAAAGAAGACAAGAAAGACGACAGCAATAAGGGCGACGACAAGAAGGATGACAATAAGAAGGATGATGGCAACAGCGGAGCATCCAACAATGGTTCATCTAATGGCGGATCAAACAATAACGGATCATCCAATACAGGATCTACTAATACTGGATCAGGTAACAAGGGTACTACAAGTACTGGAAGTACTACATCACATGCAGCTAAGACTGGAGATACAACAAATGTAGTAACATGGTTGTTCGCTTTAGCAGCATCGGCAGCTGCAGGACTTGGTGTAGTAAAACGTAAAAAAGAGGATTAAGAAACACTTAACCTTGGCTTTATAAAAGGAAAAAATTAGTTCAAACAGGCGGGAGTCAGGAAGTCCTGATTCCTGCCCGTATGAATAATGAGGAGGAACAAAATGAAGAAAAAGACCGTATCAATGTTTATGGGCCTTGTTCTTGGAGTGACAACTGTATTTAGTTCAATTGGACCGGCAGTTGTCACTGTATCTGCTGCCGCAGCTGAAAGCGGAGTGACAGATTCTGACTGTACTGATAAGAGTACAAAAGAACCAGAATCAGATAAAGTTGTACCGGATGCGAACCAGTACAAATATCAGAAAGATGAACTGGCAGCATTCTGCCACTTCGGTCCGAATACGTTCAATGAAATTGAGTGGGGAGAGCATTACGGAGATAAAAAACCGAGTGAAATCTTTACATTGAAAGATAACTTTGATGCAGACACACTCGTACGTACATTAAAGAATGCAGGATTCAAGAAACTCATTATAACAGCAAAGCATCATGATGGTTTCTGTATCTGGCCGAGTAAATATACAGAATATGATGCAGAGGCAGCAGGGTATAAAGGAGATATTCTTGCGGAGATATCTGCTGCGTGTACAACCTATAATATGGACATGGGACTTTACCTGTCTCCGTGGGATATTCATGAGCCATCTTACGGATATTATGATGCCAATGGAAAACCGACAAGCAAGGAAAATGACGTATTAGATTATAATGAATATTATAACAATCAGTTAGAAGAAATTCTTGGAAATTCAAAGTACGGCAATAACGGACATTTTGTTGAAGTATGGATGGATGGAGCCAAAGGAAGCGGTGCCAATGCACAGGACTATGAGTTTACAAAATGGTTTGATACAATCCAGAAACACCAGGGAAAAAAGGCAGGCAAGGATGCTGACTGTATGTTATTCGGAGCTCAGGCATATACAACCGTTCGCTGGATTGGAAATGAAGATGGCGTTGCTCACGAAAACACATGGGCAAAATCTAAAGTCAATGAAGCAAATAATACAATTGATAGCAACGGAACTACACCATATACCATTGGATATGCAGATGGAAACAAATGGACCGTACCAGAGTGTGACGGACGTATTACATCCGGATGGTTCTGGGGAACCAAAAAGAACACTCCGAAGACAATTACACAGCTTGCTAACATGTATTTTGATTCGGTAGGACATAATGCAACCATGCTTCTGAATGTACCGCCGAATAATCAGGGTACAGTGGATAAGCCAATTCTCGACAGAGTGACAGAATTTGGACGGAATGTGGAAGAAACTTTCAGAAAGAATCTGGCAAAGAATGCAACAATTGAGGCATCTAATGTTCGTGGAAATGATATAGCATTCAAACCAGGAAATGTAGTAGATGATAAAGATGAAACATACTGGACAACAGAGGATGGAACAAAAGAAGGAAGCCTGACGATTAAGTGGGACAAAGCTAAGAAGTTCGATGTGGTTTCTATTGAAGAAGCAATTCAGAAAGGACAGCACATCAACAGCTATAAAGTTGAGTACAAAGCGTCTGACGATGCACAGTGGCAGACACTGAAAAGTGGAGTAACTGTTGGGGCAAAGAGACTGGTTAGAACAGCTCCGGTATCAGCAACTCAGGTGAAAATCACAGTAGGAACAACCAATGGAAAAGTTCCGATGTTGAGTGAAGTTGGTGTATACAAAGCAAGTGAAGGATTCCAGCTGGCAGGAGCAGCGCCGGAAGGAATGGATACAACAAGTGTTAATGAGACAAGTAAGTTTACATTTAGCCCCACAGGATGGAATCCTCAGACAGGAAGCCAGTACATCAACGGACAGAATACATGGTCCAATAAAGCGAATGCAGAATTTACTTTTAAATTCCACGGAACAAAAGCATATCTGATGGGTACAACAGATCCAGGTCATGGTCAAGCGGATGTTTATATTGATGATAAGCTAGTAGAAACAATTAATACACATGCAGAAAGCAGATCCACAGGAGCAAAAATCTTCGAATCTGAAGATCTGACAGATGCTGATCATACATTAAGACTTGTAGCAAAGACAGATGCTGCAATCGGTGTAGAAGCGGCTTACGTAATCAACAACGGTGGCGTAGGAATGATCGAGCTTGAAAAAGATGCATATACGATGAACGAAAAAGAAGAGCTGACAGTTAAAGTAAAACGTGTCGGTGGATCAAATGGAAAGCTTACAGCTAAGATCCAGCCAAACCCGGGAAGTGCTATTCAGAATGACTTTAATACAGAATATGCTCCGGATGTTATATTTGAAGCCGGAGAAACAGAAAAGAGTGTTGTCGCAGCAAAGACCAAACAGAATACCGCTATAACTGGTGACCGTGTATTCTCAATTGAGCTGACAGAAAAAACACCGAAGAATGCAATTATCGGATTTAACGGTTCTGCAAGAATCACAATCAAAGATGCAGATGGAATTACAAAAGATAAACTTCAGACATTGGTTACGAATTCAGCGGCGTTGGAAGAACATCTTTATTCAGAAGGATGGGACGCATTTGCTAAAGCACTGAAGACAGCTCAGGAAGTAGTGGAAAATGAGAGTGCAACAGATGCAACAATCAGAAGCGCATACACAGAATTAGATAAAGCAAAAGCTGCACTTAAGGTTCGTGAAAAGTATACAGAGAATGATCGTTTCAACTTCCCATGGAGAGCAGAAACAAGTGCTAAGCTGGAAGCGGAATTTGCGACAGTGTTAAAGGATGATCCAACCTCTGATGCTCAGTACCCAATGAAGATTGATGCTAAAAGCGATGCAAGTAATGGAAAATTTGTCACAGATATGGCAGCAAATGATGTTCTGAAATATGCCTATCATGCAGACAAGGCTGGTACTTATCAGGTGGTTATGAGATACCGTAGTGGTTCTGCCGAAAATGCGAAAAATAGTATCAAGATTACAGAAGCAAAAGGAAAGATTAAAGACCAAGAAGTTATAGTTGATCCAAAGAAAGAAAATGATAATGTTGTTTTTGGAACTGTAACATTTGATATCGAAGTAGTAAAACCTGGAGATGGCATGATTGTTATCACACCACCAGAAAAGAGAGATGGACTAGATGGTAAAGGTCCTGGAATCGACTACTTCATTATCAGCCCGAAGAATGTTGTATTAGACAAATTTGCCATCACAGCTACAGCAGGTAAAGGTGGAACTATCACAACAGAAGACCTTACAGATGGTAAAATAACAGAAGGCGAAAGCGCAACATTTACAATTACTCCGAATTCAGGATATGAAATCGCAGATGTAAAAGTTGATGGAAATTCCGTAGGAAAGAAAACTTCTTACACATTTAGTGATGTGGATAAAGCACATAAAATTGAGGCAACATTTGCATTTGCAAATTATACAGCAGAAAATCCATTTGTATTCCCAGAAACAAAGGGAGTAACAAGCACACTGGAAGCAGAACATGCTACAGAATTGATTAATAGCAATGATTCAGATTCTGATCCGAACTGGCCGCTTACAATTACTTCTGAGAGCTGGGCAAGTAATGGAAAATTCCTGAACTGTATGGCATACAAAGATTATGCTAAGTACGCTTATACAGCAAACGTTCCTGGAATTTATAAAGTAACAGGTACTTATCGTGCAGGAGCACTGAATAAACTTGCATTTTCTGAGGAAGGAAGTAAGATTGAGGCAGCGCAGGTAGATTGTCCGTCAACAAAAGAAGGTAACAACTTAACTGTGAAGACATTCGAACTTAACATTGAAGTAAAAACTGCAGGAGCAGGAACTTTGGTTCTTACAGCACCGGACACAAACAAAGCTCCACAGCTTGATAAACTGGATATTCAATTGATAAGAACTGCAAGTGAAGCAGACCTTACAGAACTTACAGCAACGATTGCTGAGGCAGAAGAAATTATTAACGCAGGAGACAAAGATAAATATTCAGCAACAGCTCTTGTAGAACTTCAGGAGATGGTAAATGCTGGAAAGGCATTCACAGAAAAAACATCTCAGGCAGAGGTAGATGCGAAGAAAGCAGAAATCAAAGCAAAGATTGCTGACATCCAGACACAGTTTACAATCACAGCAACAGCAGGTGAAGGCGGAAAGATTGCACCGGAAGACACAACAACAGTTTATAAGGGAACATCCAAAGTATTCACGATCACTCCTGACAAGGGATACCATATTGAAAGTATTACAGTGGACGGAGAAAATGTAGAAACTATTGCAACAGAGTATGCTTTCGAAGATATTGTTGCAAATCATACAATTGAAGTAACATTTGCAAAAGATGAGCTTACAATTGCGAAAGAAAATCTGTTAGCAACAATTAATACAGCAAACAAAAAACTTGCAGAGACAGAGCAATACACACCGTCATCTTTGAAAGATCTTGAAGATGCAGTCAAAGCTGCGCAGGCTATTTATGACGATCCAAATGCTGATCAGAATAAAGTAAATGAAGCAAAGACAAATGTAGAAGATAAGATGAAAGCTCTGAAAGCGAAAGCAAAGAAAGATGCTCTGAATCTTGCAATTACAGCAGCAGAAGGCGATGCCGCATTAGTTGACAAATACACAGAAGAGTCTATCGAGAAACTTCAGAAAGCAATCAAAGAAGCAAAAGAAGTATTAGCTGATGAGAATGCATCACAGGAAGAAGTAGACGCAGCAGAGAAAGCAGTCAAAGCAGCACAGAAGGCTCTTGTTGAGAAAGAGACACCGAAGCCGGAGGCACCTGTTAAGAAGGATGAACTGAAAGCAGCAGTAGAAGATGCAACAAAGGTTGTAGGAGATACAGAGCAGTATACAGAAGAGTCCCTTGCAGCACTTCAGGCAGCAATCGATAAAGCCATTGCAGTACTGGATAACCCAGAATCAACACAGGCTGAGATCGACGCAGCAGTGAAATCTGTAAAAGAAGCAAAAGAAGCTTTGAAAGTAAAAGAAGACAAGAAAGACGACAACAATAAGGGCGACGACAAGAAAGACGACAGCAATAAGGGTGACGACAATAAAAAGGATGACAATAAGAAGGATGACAGCAACAGCGGAACATCCAACAATGGTTCATCTAATGGCGGAACATCCAACAAGAATACTACAAGCACTGTCAATAAGACATCAAATGCAGTAAAAACAGGTGATGCAGCAAATGTAGCAGGTGTAGCAGGAGTTGCAATCCTCTGTCTGGCAACAGGAATTGTTGTTGTACTGATTAAAAGAAAGAGAATAAGATAAAATGATTGTAGTTATAAGTCTTATCATGATTCTATCATTTCTGCTAAGCGCAGTAGTTATTATGTGTTTATGTAAAAAATCGATAAACTGGCGTAATGAACAGTGTGGTTATGATTTAGAAGAAAGCATAGAACTGTAAAAAAGAAAATTGGTACAAAAGAAATAACTAATCAGAGAAACCCAGGAGTAAAATTCTGGGTTTCTGATTAGTTATTTTATTAAAAACGTTTTCCTGTATTGAGAAGGTGTTGCATTAATAACGCTTCCAAAGACTTTGGAATAGTGCTGCGAGTCTTTAAATCCAACCTGCAGTGCAATTTCCGTTAAGGTTAAATTGGTATCCTGCATTAGCTCAATGGAGCGATTGATACGATAAATATTAATATAGTTTGATAATGTGACGCCCATATAACTCTTGAAAAGTTTACTGAGATAACGGACGGAAATATGCAATTGTTGTGCAATGTCTTCTTGTAAGATTTTTGTAGCGTAATGAGTTTGAATATAATTCAATGTATAAGCTACATAACTGTTTTGAAGTTGAGGCTCTGCATGTTCACGTTCATGTACAAGCTCTGTGTGATCAAGAATATAGAGCATCAGGTTCATAAGAGCAACATTAAGATTAGCGGCTGTAAACAGACTGTCAGAGGAAGTACGCAAATCAATCAATTTCTGAAGATGCTTATCAATCGTTTCATCAGAGATGAGTCGATAATAAAAATGTGAAGAAAATAATACAGCATGAAGAAGCGTAATCGGGAATATTCCATCATTATCAAGAATGATAGTTGAAAACATATCAGGGTTGAAATGTATATGCTGAAACTCGCAATCTGAAGTATCATTCAGATAAAAAGAATGCACCACATCAGGAAGGATCATAATAAAGTCACCTTTTGTACAATGCAGGTTTTCTGATTGAATATCCATATAACATTCTCCGGAAAGAATTCGATAAATCTCAATATTAGTATGTAAGTGTCGACCGAATGTATAACCTGCCTTTCGATACGACACAACTGCTCCCGATAAAATAGAATCAGATAGAGACATCTGTTTAGAAACAGTATTTTTTGGGGAAGAGTCGGAAGTCCTACCGGGGTGAGCCAGAAGATTCGATCCAGTTTGTTCAGTATGAGTTTTTGTCATAAATTTATGCCTCCATAATTAAGTGAAAGATAAACCAAATTAAAATCTATTATAACACAAATATAAGAAAAACACACAAAAAAATATATAAATTTGCGATAAATTCATAAATTTTATAGAGCGTTTTCTGAGGAGAAGTCCTGGACGATGAGGAAAAATCACATAAATGGAAAGCGTCTCGCATGTGAGATTGTTGCTTTTATCAATTCCAATCCATTTGCGCAAGTAAAGATTAATGCAAAGATGTTATGTAAGGAGAAGAAAAAACAGAGGTAACCAAAAATGGGCAAATTTCAGATAATAAAAAAGAGAACCCCTTGAAAATCAAAGGTTTCTCTTGCATTTCATCAATGCGGAAGAGGAGACTTGAACCCTGTGCCGCGTCGGAAACACTGATAGAAAGGGGCTTTCCGCACATCATCATGCCCAGGTAACCATAGTGGAAACCAAAATATACTAAAAAAGTAGGTTTATAGTGGGTTTTATATTGTTAAAAGAGAGGACTACCTATCATTAATCTTTCAATGACGGGCAGTCCTTCTGTTTTAAAATTTTTAGGAAATGCAATGCCATGTACTGTGCTTCTCTCTGTAGATAGAAGCGTGGTCACAAGTATTTCCTTTTATTCCTTATCGCCGAATAATTTTTTAAAATAAGACATGTTTTCTTTGACAGTCTTTTCCCGTTTGTTTTTACCGTCCACTAAGATCGGTGTACACTGCTCCAGAATCCGGTCATAGATTCTTCTCTTATCAATATTAGGTTCTCCTTTTATCTCTTTCAGAGGAAGATTTGTTGTCGTAATCAATGGTTTTCCAGAGCGATATCTATGATCAATTACATCAAATATAATACCAAGCGCATATTCACTGCTTCTTTCAAGACCAAGCTCATCAATAATCAATAATGAACAGCAGGATAGTTTATTCATATATTCTGCCTTATTTTCGGCTCTGAACATTGTATCGACAATCGTATTAAAGTTTGTCATTTTTACGGTGACGTTTCTTTCCAAAAGGGCATTAGCAATGCAGGTCGCCACGTAACTTTTTCCTGTTCCTAATGGTCCCCAGAACAAAAGTCCCTTGGATTTCTGTTTCATTTTATCCCAGTTATCAACGTATTTTTTTGCTTTATCTATAACAGGGGTCATCTCTTCTGCGTTCGCAAAGGTACAGTTTTTCATTGCAACCTCATCAAAACAAATTCTTCTGTTTCTTGCAATTTGTACTCTGCGTTCCTTTTCTTCTTGTTCAGCCTTTTTCATCGCATTTGCATCCCTTTCACAGGCACACTGCCGGTAACGTATCCTGACTCCTAATAGATTATTCTCTGGCAACCATGCTTGCTTAGGTTCCTTGCAAACAGAACAATATATCAGTCCGTCTTCTCCTATAAATGTTTTTTCTTTATCCATCATAAACTCTCTCCTTCCTGACATTCATAGTTCAGCTCTTTATTACTAATGTTATTCTTATTTCTTATTACTTTATTAGGCGCCGACTTTTTGACCCTCATGGGGCCAGTATTCTGGCTATGCAGTGGTTGTTTATATGATCGTCCATTTTCTAATCGGGTTGAATTTCTGTCCTTCTGATAAATCTCTTCTGCGGGAATCTTTATATACAAGTGGTTTGGCTTAGAAAACCCACCAGATCTTCTTACCAGTAGTCCGGCTTCGTCCAATTCCTTTAATGCAGACTTTATAGATGACCTACATTTCCCTATATGTTTTATTAATTCCGTAATCGGATAGATCACATAGATCCGGCCATTTTCATCCAACCAGTTATTCATTTGTGAGAGTCGTGCCCGGTCATACAGCAGCATATACACCACCTTCCCGTTCTGTGAAATCGGATACTTCAACAGGAACTTAGGGAACTGAAAGTATGCAACCGAAATTTCTTCCTTGGTTATGTATTTATAATTCAATTCTTCACCTCATTTCGACTTTTTGATATTGACATATAGGTTTAAGGCCTCCATATGTAGAAACGTTTCAAGGGGCTTATACAACCATTTAACTCAACTTTTTTATTTTTACTAGAAAAATACTGCTTTTTACTATAAATAGCTGTTTCCCCAAAAAGGAACGCAGCTATTTGAGGATGATTTTAATAATTTTAGAAAAGTAATCTTTGGTTTTATTACTGGAATTTCCGAGATGAAAGGAAAATATATTGGATTACCGTAAAATCTTAAAAAATTATAAAATAACTAAAAAATTCGATAACTAATCAAAAAAAATTCTATTTCTTATAACCTATTTTGTGATTATAATGAATTTATCAGCTGGTTAGGACGAAAAACTAGCAATATTACCAAAAGGAAAAACAGGAGGAAAAAAATGAAAAGAAAAGCATTAGCAGCAATTGGAAAATATATGGACCAAAGATTTTTATCAGGAGACAGATCCGGTGAAACGGCAGCAGATTTTAAAAGAGCATACAGGAGAGGAGGAAGACTGGGCAGAAGAATATCGCAACCAGCTTTGGACAGCCCGTTACGGAAAACGCAGGCTACAGAAGGATGAATTTGTCAGATGCTTAATGGAATTGAAATACTTGGCGGAAGGAACAACTCTGAATCTGGGAGGCGACAGAAAAAAGATGGGTGCTCAAATACTTTCCACGTTATGTTTGACAGAAGCCATGCAGTTAGAGGAGGGCTACCGACAAATCCTTTTAGAAGAGCTGTACAATGTATTCTTAAAATTTATTCAGGTTAGCAGAGGGGGCAGAGGATTTACCTTCTTGGTATTTGGCATGGGACAGTTATCCGAAGAAGGAATTGCAAAAAAAATCGCCGAACAGATCAGCGCGATTGCCTTCAAAGCACCACGCTTGCTCCGAATGGAAAAAGAATTCTCCCTGCTCCAGGAAGCTGCCCTCCGAGCGTATCGTCAGGAATATCCGAATAGGGAACACTTTTTAAACAAATAGTAAGAATGAGAGTGTAATACACAGAACGGAAAATCACTCGACTATTTATACTAGGTGTGTTAGTATATATAAAAATAAACTTATTAAAATGGGGAAAGAAAAAATGAGAAAAAGACATACTTTAAAGAAAGAGTTAACAGTATTTATGTCACTTGCATCAGTAGTTACATTAATGCTGGTTGTGCTGGCGGTGTGTTATGTCTTTTTCTCATTTTTTTTCGAAAATACGCAGGAAGATATAGAATATGTACTCAATAATACAACACAGCAGTACCAGTCACATATGCAATTTATAGAGGATGGGGCGATTGCTATAAGGCATAATAGTCTGCTGGATAGTTTTTTTCAATGTGATAATTATGATTCAGAAGAAGCTAAAAAACAATTAGTATATAGCATGGAACTATTTGCGCAAAGAAATAGAGTCAATCAGCAATATCCATTCGTTACGAGTATGTATCTGTTTAATAATCAGGATCAGTGTGTGAAAGATCACTATTATGCTATAACGCTGAGCGCTGAGAAGGAACAGGAAGTATATTATCAAAATATGCAACAGTGGTTTAAATTAGAAAAAAATCGGTATGCATGTGTTGCGGATAGAGAGAATTTGAATATTCTTTTTCATATTTATGATGACAATATGAAAGAGAAAGGAATCGGCATAGCACAAATTAGTTGTGATGCAATTCGAGAAATATTTAAGGAGATAGAAGACTATCAGGATTCTTCTTGGATTGTATTATCTAATAATGATTTGCTGTTAGTATCCGGTGGAGATGAGAAACAAAATGAGCTGATGAAAGAAACATCCGTATCCTGGGTGGGAAATAAGAAAATCGAAGGAAAAAAAGTAATTGGGAGTGCAGATTCGAGTGGATTTGGAACAAGAACTGTCATTGCTGTAGGACAGAGCAATGTTTTAGAAATTTTACGACCAACGTTATTTATCTTTTGGGCAGGACTTGTTATTGTATTATTTTTTACATTTTGTGTTTCTTATGGACTTAGTAATCGATTTTCAAAGCCAGTAACGAGAATGATTTCCAATATTCGTGCATTTGGAAATCAGAACCTGGATGTGAGAATGGAGGATTCCACAATACAGGAATTTCATGATATGGGACAAGTGTTTAATGAGATGGCAGATCGAATCAAGTATTTGATCACAGAGGTATATGAAAAGCAGTTATTAGCCACTAAATCACAGGTGAAATATCTTCAATCGCAGCTTAACCCTCATTTTCAGTTTAACATACTTGCTATGCTCAGTCTCAAAGCGAAAATGTCAGGAAACGAGGAATTATATGAAAGTCTGAATGCTTTTTCAAAATTAATGCAAGGTAAAATTTTCCGTGATAAGGAAATAAAAATAAAAGTGAAGGAAGAATTGGAAATTGTTCAGTTCTATTTGTTTTTGCAAAAAGAACGTTATCAAGATAAATTAATGTATGAAATTAATTTATCTGACGAGCAGATAAAAGAGAACCTTATTCCTCGACTTTTAATCGAACCACTTGTGGAAAATGCTGTTTCACATGGGTTAGAACCTCAAAAAGAGAGCGGAATGATAAAAGTATGTTTGTATGAGGAAAATACGTCAGAGGAATCTGCAAAGGAAGAAAAAATCAATCATACAGAACAGATAAAGAGGCTCCATATTATTGTTGAGGACAATGGAGTTGGAATGGATTATAAAAAGCTGAATGAGGATCAAGAGAATGAAATCCCACAGAATGGGAAAATAGGACATACTCGCACCGGCTTAAAAAATACACAAAGAATGTTACAGATTTTGTATGGCGAAGATTATGAGCTTGACATTGAGAGCAAAAAGGGGAAAGGAACTAGAATCGAAATCATTCTTCCGTCAGAAAGGGGGACAATGCTATGTGGAAAGTAGTTGCGGCAGATGACGAAGGTTATATAAGAGAAGCATTAAAAAAACTGATTAATTGGGAGAAAATGGATTGTGATTTGATAGCAGTGTTAGAGGACGGACAAGAGCTTATCGAATGTATCGAAAAAGAATCACCGGATATTGTTATTACAGATATTCAGATGCCTGAAGTAAATGGACTTGATGTGTGCAAGTATTTATATGAAACCAGGCCTGAAACACAGGTGATAATATTAACAGCATACTCTAATTTTGATTATGCAAAATCTGCAATCAAATACAGTGCATGTGAATATGTTTTGAAGATTGCGATTATGGATGAACTTCCGGAAGCGTTAGGAAAAGCAACCGGAAAACTATTAAAATTGAAAAAAGAAGTTGAAAAAGAGGAAGTTATTGTACCAGAGCAAAAGACACTTCTTCAGCAGATTGAACAATATGTAAAACAAAACTATAAAAGCAAGATTTCTTTGGAAGAAATTGCAGACGAATTACATGTTAACAGAAGTTATTTAAGTAGGTTTTATAAGAATAAAACAGGCGTAAATCTTTTTGATGAGATATTAAAGCTTCGTATAGAGTCAGCAAAAGAATATCTTTTAAAAACAAATATGAAAACTTATGAAGTTTCGGAAGCCGTTGGATTTGAAGATGCAGGGTATTTTTCAAAGATGTTTAAAAAGATCACAGGGGTTTCACCGAAGGACTTTAGGAAGCAGGAAAAGGATGAAAAGAAGAATTAGACAAGTTATATTTTTATTGGGAATTTTAATAAGTTGTTGCTTATTGGGCGGTTGCGAAAGTGAGGATAATCATAATGTCTCAATTACTTTAATTCATGCCTGGGGCGGTACAGAAAAAGATCATGCTGAAATGAGAGATATTTACGCTGAGTTTCAAAAAGGGTATCCGGAGATTGACTTACAGATTATTTCGATGCCGACGAGTGAAGAGATGATGAGAAAGGTAGAAGATATGGTAATGGTTGGTAATGTTCCGGATATTATCTCTTTTAGTGGAGTTGGTGAAAATTGTCTGTATGATTTTTTAGTTGAAAATGATATGGCATTAGATATTCAGCCATATATAGAGCGAGATAATGATTTTTCCCAAAGCATATCAGATGTGAATAAGGAATATTGGAAAACCAAGAATGGAGAGTTGTATTCTGTGTCAGATGTTCTTATGTTAAGTGGTGGATATTGGTACAATGAGGATATTTTAAATGCAGCAGGAATTGAGCAAGTGCCGAAAAGTTGGGATGAATTTCAGATGATGTGTAACCAGATCAGTGATTGGGCATTGAAAGAAGGAACAGAGATAACAGCACTTCAACCAGCGGCAGAGGGATATTTATATTGTATAGATCATATGCTTTCAGGTAGTGAACAAGCCAGGACAAAGGGACAGCAGTTTGTATATCAAGAGGAAGAGTTCACTACTGCGATAAATCAGCTGAAACAATTGTATAGTTTATCTGTTTCAAAAACTCCAGAGTATAGTTATCGAGATGAAACGAATCTCTTCAATGAAGGAAAACTGGCAATTTACATCAATGGTGTATGGAGTGCTCCAATGATTTCAGATGATATTAATGCAAAGTATGCTTTACTTCCATCATGTACAGAAAAAACTGTATCATGTGAATCTTCAGGTCTTGGATATGTATTAGGAAAGAGTGGAAATGAAGAAAGACAGGAAGCGGCAGTAAGCTTTTTAAAGTACATGCTTAGCAAAGACGTTCAGTTACAGATTCTTGAGAGGACGGAACAAATTCCGGCGAATCCGGATGTTTCGGTAGAGCTATATAAGGAAAATAAAGATAAATTATATCAAGCGGTATCATTGGTTCTTGAAGCTGATGAAAAAATAGAAGTTCCAAGTAACATCTGGTCACTAGAACAAAAAAATTATTTTACTGAATCAATTTTTGATTTATTGGCGGGAACAATCTCAGTACAAGAATTTGAAGAAAATATAAAAATGAAATAGTTGGAGAGAGTGCATATTGACTTAAAGTGAGTTGATACGCACTCTTTCTTTGTGCAAAACATGTAAAATATTGACACGAGGTAAAAATAATCCATGCTTTGTTCGGCAATGTGTAAACAACATGCATGTTATTGTCAATACCAAACATTCAAAATGCACAAAAAATAAGGTAGAATTAATTCAACAAATAAGGAGAAACACAGGAGGAAAAAAGATGAGAAAGAAATTGGTAAGTGTACTTCTAGTAGCAGCAATGGGTGTATCCGTATTAGCAGGATGTGGAAGCAGTTCAGGAAACGAAGGAGATAAGAAAGCTTCCGGTGATGAAAATGTTTTGGAGTTTTATCATGGATATTATCAGGATGAAAGTGAATGGCCGGCAGCACAGGTAATGAGAGATATCTATGATGAATTTGCACAGGAACATGCAGACGGAGATGTAACTTTTAAACCGATTGCTGTTGAGAACAGAGATGATATTGTTAGTGCACAGGTTGCTGGTGGATCATACCCGGATATGGTAGATGTTGGAGGAAATGGAGTACCACAGGCTGCAATTTCACAGGAGCTTGTTTATGATCTGAAGCCATATATTGATGAAAATAATCTTCAGGACGCAGTAGGACTTAACTATACACAGCATGATCTAGATGGTCATATTTATGCTGTACATGATCAGATCGAAAGTCGTGGTCTTTGGTATAATGCAGCGCTGTTTGAAAAAGCGGGTGTTTCTGCAGATGCATTTGCAGACTGGAATACATTCGGAGATGCAATGACAAAGATTGCAGGTTTAGGTGATGAATCCTATGGATATATTGCCGGACAGGGATCTGGATGTATTATAAATGCAATTATGGCATCTACAGACGCTGGAAAGAAGATGGTAGAGTCTGAGTTGACAGAAGATATTGTTAATTCTGATGAGTTTGCTAATGCATTCAAGACAACAGCAAAATTAGATCAGGCAAATGGTTCAGAGCATACAACAGATGATAATGGAAATCTGATGGCTGAGTTTAATACAAATGGAAAAGTAGGAGTACTTTTCAATGGTGTATGGAATGCAAGTGGAATTGATGAATCTCTGGTTGATGCAATTGAGCCAGCACTGTTCCCGGGAAATATCTCTATTTCATCAGCAGGTGGCGGACTTACAGTTGCAAACAGCATGAGTGAAGAGAAGACAGCACTTGCGCTTGAATTTGTTAAGTATATGACAAGTGCGGAAGTTCAGGAAAAAATTTTTACAGGTGCCCAGGCAAACCCATGTAACACAACAGTTGATCTGAATGCACTTGCAGAGCAGAGCGGAGATGCTGCTACAATGAAACTTGCTAAAGCATGTGCTCAGGTTAATGAAGCAGATACAATTGTAATCGACATGAAATATACATGGGGATCTGACGTTAACAAAGCGATTATAAACGCACTTATGGAGTGTGCTGTTTCCGGAACAGACATTGATGCAAGATTTGAGGCACTCCAGAAAGAATTACTTGCATTAATCGGTTAATTATAAATGATTTAGTTTCAATGAGGGAGGGGAATGTTGTCCCTTCCCGTTTTTATTGGAGGTATTAAATTGAAAGAAAGTATTAACAATAAGAAAAAAAGTAAATTGGGGATGAGACGTACAGGATTTATTATTGCCTTTTTAGCACCAACAATTCTGGCATTCTGTGTGTTCTACCTTTATCCAATCATTACGGTATTTGTGACATCTTTCTGTAAGTGGGATTACAGTAATATTACATCTCCGGAATTTTTTGGATTCCAGGATTTATGGAGCAACTATGAGTATATATTTAAAAAATATCCATTCTTTTGGGAAGCACTTAAAAACTCTGCAACTTGGGCACTTCTTGGTGCAATAGTTCAGATTCCTGTTGCTACTTTGATAGCACTTGCATTATCAAGAAAAGTAAAGGGAATTAAGTTTGTACGAAATGTTTATATCATTCCGAATATGATTTCTACAGCGGCAATGGGAGTGATTTTTTTACAGTTATATAATCCATCCTATGGAATTATCAATCCTATCATTAGAATATTCAACAAAGACTTTACAGATAGTGTTCTGTTGTTAAAAGGACCGGCATTTATAGCTATGACATGTGCCTATATCTTTTTTACAGGAACAACAACATTAATGATACTTGGTAATATCATGGCGGTTCCAGAAGAAGTGAGAGAAGCGGCAATGTTAGATGGAGCCAGCGGATTAAAGCAGGATTGGTTCATTACAATTCCAATGATTAAAGGAACGCTGAAAACAGTATCTGTGCTTGCAGCAACCTCAGGATTCCTTCTTTACAACGAAGTTTATTTCCTGACAAAAGGAGCAGCGGGAACGTACAGTATCAGTTATGTGATTCGAGAGTTAGCAATCACAAGTCCGAGGACTCAGTTTGGACGAGCAAATGCGGTGGCTATGATACAGATTTTAGCAGGTATGGTCATTATTCTTGTAATTAATTTCGCATACAGTGTTTCATTCAAAAAAGAGAAACATTAGGGAGGAGCGTGATAAATAATGAAAAAATCTTTACATGGAAAAACAGTAAAAAATATGCCGACAGGGACTAAAATCGTTACATATATTTGTTTAGCATGGGCACTGATTATATCACTCGTACCATTAGTATGGTTGGGATTATCAAGTTTGAAAAAAGATCCTATGGCAAGACCAGGATTTCAACTTCCGGAGTCGATTTGCATTGATGGATATATTTCTACATTTAAAGACCTTCATGTACTTCGTTATTTCGGAAACAGTTTGTTTGTTGCAGGCGTATCTGTATTGATCAGTGTGGTTATGATCTCTATGTCAGCTTATGTAGTGGCAAGAATGGAATTTCGTGGTAAAGCACTGGTAAATATTCTTTTATATTCCACTATGTTTATTCCCGCAACAGCTTTAACATATCCGGTATATAACCTTATTAATAATCTGCATTTATATGATACTCGTGCAGCATTAATTTTAATTTATTCTTGCAGTGGTATCGCAGTCAGCTTCTTTGTTATAAAAAATTATTATGACAATATTCCAAAAGAGTTGGAGGAAGCTGCAAGAATTGATGGTTGTACTTATTTCCAAACATGGGTAAAAGTTATTTTCCCAATTGCACGACCGGGAATTATGACAGCTGCAGTTTTAGCCTTTCTGAGTAACTGGAATGAATATTACTGGGCATCACTTGTACTGATCACAAGAGAAAAATTAACAGTTCCGGCATTGCTGTCAACATTTACAACATCATTTAATACGAACTATAACGGACTGTTTTCAGCAATGGTTGTTATCATTCTTCCACCGGTAATCTTATATTGTGTATTTAGTAAATTCTTTATTGAAGCATTATCCGGCGGTGCTGTGAAAGGTTAATTGTAGATAATTGAAAGACGAGGAGAAAATAAATGAATCAGGAAATTAGAGAACGAACAAAGTGGTTTATGGATGCACGATTTGGAATGTTTATACATTGGGGATTATATTCAATTCCGGCTTGTGGTGAATGGGTTATGTCGGAAAAAGAGATGACTGTAGAAGAATACAGAACGTATTTTGAACAGTTTGATCCAGTAGATTATGATCCAAAAAAATGGGTTCGATTAGCCAAAGAAGCAGGAATGAAATATGTAGTATTAACTGCAAAACACCATGATGGTTTTTGTTTGTTTGATTCCAAACTTACAGATTATAAATCAACAAATACAAAAGCCGGACGTGATCTGGTAAGAGAATTTGTAGATGCATGTAGAGAAGAGGATTTAAAGGTAGGACTTTATTTTTCCATTATTGACTGGAAACATCCGGATTTCCCGAAATATGGAGATCGTCAGCACCCGATGAGAAATAATGAAGCATACAAGGATGAAAAAATTGATTTTGACAGATATTTGGATTACATGCATGGACAGGTAAAAGAACTTGTTACAAATTATGGGAAATTAGATTTATTATGGTTTGATTTTTCTTATGACGATATGACAGGTGAAAAATGGAAAGCAACAGAATTGATCAAAATGGTACGTCACTATCAGCCGGATGTAATCATTGATAATCGTTTAGAAGGTGCTGGAGATAACCATGGAAGTATTGCAACAGATAATCCGTTAATTTACAGTGGTGATTTTGCAAGTCCGGAACAGATCATTCCGCCAAAAGGAGTATGTGATATCAATGGAGAGCCAATTCCATGGGAACTTTGCGCAACAATGAATAATCACTGGGGATATTGCAACTTCGACCATCAGTATAAAACACCAGAAATGTTAGTGAGAAAACTTGTAGAGTGTGTTAGTAAGGGTGGAAATATGATTTTGAATGTAGGACCTGATGCAAAAGGAAACATTCCAAAGGAAAGTGTTGAAATACTCAAAGAAGTCGGAAACTGGATGGATAAGAATAAAGAAAGTATTTATGGATGTGGAATATCAGATCTTGAGAAACCTGATTGGGGAAGATATACAGAGAAAGACGGAGTGATTTATGCACATGTTTATGAGACACCTTTAGGAGCACTTCCGCTCTATGGAATCAGTCCTGAAAAACTGGATAGAATTACATATTTAGCTGATGGAAGTGAAGTGAAAAGAGGAGAAGCATGGAATACAGCTCTTTATACAGATGTTGCATTCGTATCATTTGGAGATGATCCGGTATTTACTTATCCATTGCCTGATGAAAAAGACACGGTATTAAAAATTCAACTTAAGAATTGAGAATGAGGAAGGAAGAAAAACGATGAAGCAGGTAACCAGTATTTTGATTGGGGCAGGATTGAGGGGTGGCTATGTATATTCTCAGTATGCATTGGATCACCCAGATGAATTTAAAGTGGTAGCTGTGGCAGAACCAGACCAAGAACGTAGAGAACTTTTTGCGGCAAAACATAATATTCCAAAAGAGCTACAGTATGAATCATATGAAGAATTATTACAACAAGACAAAATTGCAGATTGTGCTATGATTTGTACACAGGATAAAATGCACTATGAACCGGTTACTATGGCATTGCAAAAAGGATATCATGTTTTATGTGAAAAACCGATGTCTCCAAATAAAGACGAAATTGTAAAAATGGGAGCAATGGCAAAGAAATATAATCGAATATTATCGGTATGTCATGTTTTGCGCTACTCACCTTTTTTCTCAAAAATAAAAGAAATTTTAGACGAGGAAAGAATTGGAAGAATGATGTCAATTCAGCATATTGAGGAAGTAGGATATTGGCATCATGCACATAGCTTTGTGAGAGGAAATTGGAGAAATAAAGAAGAATCAAGTCCAATGATATTGCAGAAATGCTGTCATGATATGGATATTATGTTATGGTTAGCTGATAGTAAGTGTAAAAAAATCAGTTCTTTTGGAGAACTTACATATTTTACAGAAGAAAATGCACCTGTAAATGCACCGAGATATTGCATGGACGGATGTGAACATAGAGATAAATGTCCGTTTTATGCACCACGTTTTTACTTAGAACATCCGAAAGCTGTGGAAGACGGACTTGTATATGCAGTAACTGATCAGGCAGATTCAGAACATGTCCTAAAGGAGTTAAAGAAAGGACCTTATGGAAGATGCGTGTTCCATTCTGATAATACAGTTGTGGATCATCAGACAGTAGATATCGAATTTGAAAACCAAGTTACAGCTTCATTTTTGATGACAGCGTTTACAAACCAGTGCGCAAGAAGAATTCGAATTATGGGAACTAAAGGCGAATTAAAAGGTGATATGGAGGCAGGAACAATAGAAATCATAGATTTTGTAAGTGGAACAAATGATTTGATTCAACTTCATACACCTTCAAAGGGACATAGCGGAAGTGATATGAGTATGATGCGCGAGTTTGTTCGTATGGTTGGAGAAGGAAAAACAGGAAAAACAGATGCGTCAGTTTCTGTGGCAAGTCATTTGATGGCTCTTGCAGCTGAAGAAGCCAGAATTAGAAAAACTGTGATTGATTTTGAAGAATACAGCGCCTACGAGACAAAATAGAAATTGAAAACCATAAAATGATGAAGGGATTTATCCTCAGCATTTATGGGAAGGGAGTAAGTGATGAATAGAGTATCAGAAGAACAGTTGAAAGAAGCAATTAATGGATTTCAGTTTGAAGGTAATCTTATTAGTATCAAGCCCTATGGAAGTGGACATATCAATGACACTTATTTGTTGACGTATGAGATTGGAAAAATGGGATCAATAAGAGTGATTTTGCAAAGAGTGAATCAGGAGATTTTTACTAACCCAGTTGAATTAATGCAGAATATTGAAGGCGTCACAACCTACTTAAAGAAAATAATAAAGAAAAATGGAGGAGATCCAGAGAGAGAAACATTAAATTTGATTCCGGCAAAAGATGAAAAATATTATTTTGTGGATTCAAAAGGAGAGTACTGGAGATCTTATAAGTATATCACAGATGCAACAAGCTATGATCTTGTAGAAAATCCGAAAGATTTTTATGAAAGCGCAGTAGCATTTGGACATTTTCAAAAATTATTGTCAAATTATCCAGCAGAAACACTGAATGAAACAATTAAGGGATTTCATGATACAGAATCTAGATTGATTGCATTTAAGGAGGCTGTTGAAAAAGATAGCTTTGGCCGTGCAGCAAAAGTACAAAAGGAGATTCGGTTTGTCCTTGAGCGTGAAGAAATATCAAGTGTTTTTGGAAAACTATTGGCAAAAGGTGAGATCCCATTACGAGTAACACATAATGATACAAAGTTAAATAATATTATGATAGATTACGCTACAGGAAAAGGACTCTGTGTAATAGATTTAGATACGATTATGCCAGGACTGGCGATGAATGATTTTGGCGATTCTATTCGCTTTGGTGCGAGTACAGCAGCAGAGGATGAAAAAGATTTAGAGAAGGTTACTTGTAGTATGGAGTTATTTGAACTTTATACGAAAGGTTTTCTTGAAGAATGTAGAGAACAATTGACAACAAAAGAAATAGAACTTTTGCCAATGGGAGCTAAGGTGATGACTTTTGAATGCGGAATACGATTCCTGACGGATTATCTGGAAGGAGATCATTATTTTAAGATTCATAGAGAAGACCATAATCTTGATAGATGTCGAACACAATTTAAGCTTGTTACAGACATGGAAAAGAAATGGGATTTAATGCAGAAGATTGTTGCAAAATACCAATAACAAGGGAAAATATATATGAGAAATATTGTATTTCATAAAGAGACAAAGACATTTCATTTATATAATGATCAGATAAGCTATATTATGTGCGTATTAGAAAACGGACATATGGGACAGATTTATTACGGAAAGAAAATCCATGATAAGAAGAATTTTTCTTATCTGGTGGAGAAAATAGAACGTCCGATGACCTCCTATGTATATGAAGGGGACAAAAGTTTTTCATTGGAGCATATTCGACAGGAATATCCGGTATATGGGACAACGGACTATCGTCATTCTGCAATTGAAATATTACAGAAAAATGGAAGCAGAATCTCAGATTTTAAATATAATGGATATGAGATTGTACCAGGAAAGCCAAAACTTCAAGGACTTCCAGCTATTTACGCAGAGTCTGAAGAAGAAGCAATGACACTTAGGATCTTTTTGAAAGATTCTCTTACAGGGGTTGTAGTGGAGTTGCTGTATACTATTTTTTCTGAATACGGTGCAATTGCAAGAAGTGTCCGTATAAAAAATACGGGAGAAATGCCGGTACATTTGCTTACAGCAATGAGTTTGAATTTGGATCTTCCGGATAAAGATTATGTTTGGATGCAACTGTCTGGTGCATGGGCCAGAGAGCGACATGTGAAGATGAGGACTTTGGAACAGGGAATCACAGCAATTGATAGTATGCGTGGAAATTCTTCACATGAACAGAATCCGTTTATGGTTCTTAAAAGAAAAAATACAGATGAATCTATGGGAGAGGCAATCGGATTTAGTTTCATTTATAGTGGGAATTTTAGAATCCAGGCAGAAGTAGATACACATGATGTGACACGAATTACAGTAGGGATTAATCCAAATGGATTTGACTGGAAATTAGAATCAGGAGACAGTTTTCAGACACCGGAAGCGGTGATGCTTTATTCGGATAATGGACTTAATGAGATGAGTCAGAACTTCCATAAATTATATGCAAAACGTCTTGCGCGAGGATATTGGCGTGATCGTGTAAGACCAATATTGAATAATAATTGGGAAGCAACGTATTTTGATTTTACTGAAGAACGGTTGGTAAAAATTGCAGAGAAAGCAAAAGAATGTGGCATTGAATTATTTGTTCTCGATGATGGATGGTTTGGTAAACGTAGAAACGATCGAGCTGGTTTGGGAGATTGGATAGTAAACAAAGAGTTACTTCCGAATGGAATTGAAGGTCTTGCAGAGCGTATAGAAAATCTTGGTATGCAATTTGGTTTATGGATCGAACCAGAGATGGTGAATAAGGATTCAGATCTGTATCGTCAACATCCGGATTGGATTGTACAAACACCAGGAAGAACGAATTCACATGGACGTAATCAATATGTATTAGATTTTTCAAGAAAAGAGATTGTTGATTATATTTATACGATGATTTCAAAGATTCTTTCAAAAGCAAAAATCTCATACATAAAATGGGATATGAACAGAAGTATTACAGAATGTTATAGTATTGCTTATCCAGCAGAACGGCAGGGAGAAATCTTCCATCGTTATATACTTGGAGTGTATGACCTGTATGAAAGATTAACCTCTGAATTTCCAAAAATCTTATTTGAGTCTTGTGCAAGTGGGGGAGGACGCTTTGATCCGGGAATGCTTTATTATGCACCACAAGGATGGACAAGCGATGATTCTGATGCAATTGAAAGACTGAAAATTCAATATGGAACGTCGATGTGTTATCCAATCAGTAGTATGGGAAGTCATGTTTCTGTAATACCGAATCATCAGGTTTTTCGAAATACACCGTTACATACAAGAGCAAATGTAGCCTATTTTGGAACATTTGGTTACGAGTTGGATTTGAATAAATTATCTGATTTTGAAATTGAAGAGGTAAAGGCACAAATCCTATTTATGAAAAAGTATCGTCAGTTGATACAGTTTGGAACATTTTATAGATTGAAAAGTCCATTTGAAGGAAATGAAACTATTTGGATGGTAGTCAATGAAGAGAAAACAACAGCACTTGTAGGATATTACCGTGTATTAAATGGTGTGAATATGCCATACAGCAGAATAAAGCTGCAGGGACTTGATCCAAATAAACTTTATAAGAATTTATCAGCAAATACAGAGAATTATGGAGATGAGTTGATGAATTGGGGACTGATCACGACAGATGTAACAGCAGGGCAAGTTCCGGGAAATGTAACGCCATGCACTGATTTTGAATCAAGAATTTATATATTACAAGAAAAAGTTGAATAGTTAGTTTTCTTTCATCCCTTCTTTTAGAAATTGCCTCTCGGTTGAAATAGCCGGGAGGCGTTTTTTTGAAATTATACTTTTAGCGTAGAATTAATTTCACGTAGGCAGATGCGTTCCATCTATATTTTCAAAATTCCCTAATTTTTGGAATAATCTATTTGGGTATATGTTAGATGGCGTAAACATCACTTATGTTTAACAGTTATATACAGATTCGAGGGAATGGGGAGCGAAATCCCCATCAAGATTGCCAGGTAGCCTGATTTCCAAAAGGAAATTAGAGTTACTCAAGGGCGCATCTTGCCCTAAAAGTTATCGTTGTATTTTCTAATCAAAGAATTATCATAGTATCACCGTCAGATTCTTATCACCTGTTTTTTTGAAACTTCAGTATCGATGGTTGTATAAGCCCCTTGAAACGTTTCTATATATGAAGGCCTTAAAATCTTGCCTTTGAGAATCAGCCATCGGTAAAACTGACAGAAAAAAATTAAAAAGGGGTGATGCAAGCTTTGGGATATGACGAAATGGATGTGAAAGAGTTATTGTCTGAAGCAATCGGTAATGGTATTATAACATTAGATGATGTGCGGAAGAAAATGGCTATGATGAGAAGAAGAGATATTTTAAAAGCGCACAAATATAAAATATGGCAAGGAAAGGATGGAAAGTGGTATACACATTTTTATGATGAGACGAAAGCAGATCATAGGCGATTAGTCAAAAGAAGTACACAAAAGGAACTGGAAAATCTGATCGTAAATACTTACTGTGAAGAGAATGCAGAGGATGAGATTACACTTACGACAGTCTATCCGATGTGGTTACAATATTTTCAGCTTCATACTTTGAAGTCGGCATCGGTAAAACGTTATTCTACAGAATGGTCGAGATTTTACGAAGGAACTAAAATTGCAACAATACCCTTGAAGAAATTCAATAAGTTGATGTTGGATGAGTGGGCTCATGGAATGATAAAAACAAATCACATGACTAAAAAACAGTATTATACAATGTCATTTATCATGAGGCATTGCATGGAGTATGCGATTGACAGAGGTTTTATCAATTCCAATCCATTTGCACAGGTCAAGATTAATGCAAAGATGTTTCGTAAGGAAAAGAAGAAATCAGATGAGACGCAAGTTTATTTGGAAAACGAACAGCCGCTAATCATAGAAGAGGCATGGAAAGAGTATGAAGAAAATCCGGATAACACAACATCGTTAGCAGTGATCCTTCAGTTTTATCTAGGGGTTCGTCCGGGAGAACTGGTTGCACTGAAAGAGAGTGACGTGAGCCGGGATCATATTCATATCCAACATATGGAAACAAGCTGCTATACAGAGGGACCGGATGGGAAATTTAGAAAAACATCTAGAGAAGTTGTGGAACATACAAAGACAGATGCCGGTGACAGGGAAATTCCTTTGATTGAAAAAGCGAAGCTGGTCATTAAACTTGCAATGGCTGCGAATGAGAGAAATGGCTGCTCAGGTTCTTATTTATTTATAAATCAGGGAAAGAGAATTACGGAAAATGCAATCGCATGTCGTTTGAGAAAATACTGTAAGTATCTTGATATTCCATACAGAAGTCCTCATAAAGTGAGAAAGACGGTGATCTCATCGATGATTGACGAAGGAATCAATATTAATACAGTCAGAAAGATCATTGGACATGAGAATGAAAGAACAACTTATAACAATTATTGTTATGACAGAAAACGTCCTGAAGAGATTGTCAGTCAGCTGGATCGTGCATTGGATAAGAATTATAACCGTAAAAATGTGATTGATTTCCCGAATGGGAGAGAAAAAATAACAGAGGTAACCAGAGGTAACCAAAAATGGGCAAATTTCAGATAACAAAAAAAGACGAGAAATCCTTATAAAATAAGGCTTTCTCGTACTTTTCAACCATGCGGAAGAGGAGACTTGAACTCCCACAGGATAAAACTCCCACTAGAACCTGAATCTAGCGCGTCTGCCATTCCGCCACTTCCGCTCGACACAAACTATCTTATCATAGAGCGAACGGTTTGTAAAGCCTAAAAAATAAATTCTATATATTGTTTGAATAATTTCGATTTATCAGAAAATTTTAATAAAGTTTTTATTGACTCCGTGATGGATTTGTATTATAGTTTCTCGTTGATATTTTGAAGAAAAATAACAGTGGGAGGAAGAGATATATGACATTTTATCAGGAGTTACAGCTTAGTTCAGTTGCATCTAAGCAGCTGATCAAAGCGACAGAAGACAAGAAGGAAAGACGTAGACACATTCTTATTTATAATTTTAAGGTCTATCTTGTAATGGCGTTTTGTGTGGCAGTGGTTTCCTTATACAGTCATTTCACAGGGAATAACAACAGTGTAGTAGGCGTTACAGTGCTTCTTGCGGTGCTTGTTCTTCGACAGGCAGATTTTGGAATTCGTACAACGCACGGATTGGCCTCCATCGTCGGAATCTTTGGAATATTGATTGCAGGACCGAAGCTTTCGAATATGGTGTCACCGGTTCCGGCATTCTTTATTAATGTAGTATGCATTTTGCTTCTTATGATTCTGGGATGTCACAATGTGATTATGTACAATCATTCTACATTTGTTCTTGGATATCTTCTTCTTCAGGGATATGATGTGACCGGACAGGAGTACTTGTATCGTGTGGCTGGCCTTTTGGTTGGAATGGTATTGTGTATGGCGATTTTCTATAAGAATCAGAAGAACAGACCGTATCGAAGATCATTTCTTGATTTGTTCCGCGAGTTCGATATTAACTCCGCAAGAAACAGATGGTATATTCGTCTTTCACTGGTTGTTTCCAGCGCAATGTTGTTCATGTCATTGCTTGGACTTCCAAGAGCAATGTGGGCGGGAATCGCAAGCATGTCTGTTTGTCTCCCATTTCCGGATGACTGTGGAGAGCGAGCAGGTAAGAGAGCTGCATTTAATATAGTAGGATGTCTGTTATTTGTTATCTTGTATCTGGTGCTTCCGGAGTCTATGTATCCATACATCGGAATGATAGGAGGAATTGGAGTCGGATATTCTGCAGGGTATGCATGGCAGACAGCATTTAATACATTTGGTGCATTGTCGATTGCATCCGGCTTGTTTGGGATGCCGTATGCGGTAGCGCTTCGTATTGGGGCAAATGTATTTGGCGCGGCATACACGATGGCATGCAATAGGATTCTGCCGAGACTGGCAGCAGTGTTTGAGCAGAGAAGAGAACAGGTTAGTGAATAATCTAAGTTGTTTGAAATAGTAATTTATTCGAATAAAAATGGAGTGAGAACTGAGGCAATATAATTCACCTCAGTATCTCACTCCATTTTTCATACAAACGATCCAGTGACCAGGCGGCATTGGCCGGGCTGGTGGAAGGAAGCACAAGGATGTCTCTTTCGGTCAGCGGCTGCTGATATTTCTTATAAAGAGCTCCGGCTTTATTTCCATTTGCATAGATTTGTCGAATCTGACAATGATCTAAGATTTGTTTCAAATCAGTTGGTGTCACATTCTTGATGCTGCTGTCACTGGAGCCTTTGATGTCGCAGCTTTGAATAACATCCCAGATGGCGATATGGTGGCGGAGCAACATGGCCGTTTTCTCTTCAACTGTCTGCGGAGTTTCCTCCTCACAAAGTTTCGCCAACAATTTCCAGAATCGATTTTGTTTATGTCCGTAGTAGAAATTATTTTCCCGTGATTTTACAGAAGGAAGAGTTCCAAGAATCAGAATCTCGGAGTCTTCATTATATATTGGTTCAAAGGAGTGGGT
>SKEO01000128.1_pt1 | contig 74392 bp, 71 predicted proteins | sample 4826801 | NCBI WGS metagenome assembly SKEO01 (sample SAMN11008807, study PRJNA524170) | human gut metagenome | biome: Human fecal sample; material: Feces; isolation source: fecal sample from pouch patient p3 | host: Homo sapiens | place: Israel: Tel-Aviv | collected 2016-02-25 | reverse complement strand
GATAATACTTATTTTTCCCTTTTTTAACAACCTCAATACCATGTTTATTCATAAGCCGTACCATGTACTTAAGATTGGATAGACATACACCGTACTTTCGACTAATATAAGGCCAAGAAAAACCAGCCTGTCTTAACTGATATATTTCTAGTTTATCTTCATAACTTAATTTCATACAAAAACACCCCAATCGTTAGATTTTTTTCTGTCTAACTTTTTTGGGGTGCAGGTCAAGGGATACTTTTTATTTTTTTCGTTTTCTGGCGATATTGTAACAGATAAATAGGAGGAGTCCAACTGATGATAACATCACTCCTTCTTTAAAACCTGTAGGCAGATAAGTCAGAATGACTTTGCCTTTTCCAGATTTTACATCAACTTTCATAAAGCCGTCTTGAGCTTTTGATAAAGTGATTTTTTGGCCGTTTTGAGTGGCTGTCCAACCTTTATCGTATGGAATAGTAAATAGGAGTGATGAAGCTTTGTCAGATTTGTAGGTAGCCGTTACAGTGTTTTTATTGGTAGTAACTTTAACCTTTTGATGATTAATGGTTTCCATAGCTTTTTGATAGCTTGTCGTATCTAGGGCATAAAAGTTCGGTTGGTTAAATGATACTTGGTTATTTTCAGGGAATGAAAGAGTAACATGCAAAGTTTGACTATCTTCAAAATATCCAAGATCAAAGAAAGTGTAGGCATTATCAGTTGTATATTCTACCGTTTTACCGTTTACAGTAATTTGGACCTTCTGGCTATTTTCATTAGAGAAGGTGATATTTGGAACGCTGATATAAAGTTGGGTGTTTGGAGCGACAGTAAGGTTATAATCAGCATGCGAATTTAATTGTCCGTCGTTACTAGTGGTTACACGACCATTTAGAATATTAGCTCCTTCTGATAATTGGGAGGGCACACGCGTGAAGTATTTTTCAGATAAGCCAGTGAGATTGTTCATCCAGTTAGTTTGGTTGTCAAGCGTGTTGACACTGAAGTCAATATCTTTGTAAAGCCCATTGGTTAGAATTGCTAATTGGCTAGCGTATTGATTTTCATATAGTGATGTATTACCAGAGTTATCAAGGTAATGGAACCCAAATTTGTTGACATCAGTTTCTGAAAGATTGTATTTGACAGCAAATAAACTATCCATTAGCAAGGTATTATTTTGATAACGAAGGTTTAGATTTGTTCCAGTTGACTTAAAGCCAAGTCGATCAAGCGTGCTGCTGGATGTCGTGTTTCGAATAGATGAGAACTGAGAAATACCATGATAATTGTATTTCATGCTGTCATTACCTGTTTGAGGAAGGAGCTCCTCGGTACGATAAAATGTCGTGTTTAGGTTTTGACTTTTTTGAATGAGTTTTTCAGTATCTGTCAAATTAAGCTCATAACTTTGACGAGAAGGAAAGACCCATTCGCTATTTAGGGCTGTAATTTGATAATAGGTATTAAGTGAAATTTCAAATACTGTAAAGAGGAGTGTAAAGCTAATGAATAAATTAAATGTTAAGTACTGCTTAGCGTAGCTAATTAATATAATGGTGTAGGCTGCCAAGAAAGAAAAGGTGATAATGATTTGTGGTGCTTCTAAAAATTGATAATGATTTTTGAGCAGTACCGTAGCTAAAAAGCCAAGTCCTAGTGGAACAATACCAACAAGGTAATGCTTAACAGTTAATTCTTTGAGACGTGATAACGTTTCTGCTGCCAGAAGAATCATCATTAGTGAAAATGCCCAAGAATAACGGTGAAGAAACATATTAGGTGAGTGCATTCCCTGCCACATTAAATCTAATGGTTCAAGGTAAAAACTAGCAATAATGAGTAGTAACACAATGCCAGAAGCTAGGCGAGTTTGCCACTTGATTGACTTGATGGTAAAGAAGATAATAGCTAAGATTAGCGGGAAAATCCCTACATAAATCATAGGAATTGAGCCAAATTTTGTTGTGTCATAAGCACCAACAAAGTTTTTGGCAAACAAGTCTATAAACCACGAATTCTCTGTAAACCATTCTGTAAAGCTAGAAAATTTTTCGCCGTGCGTTGACAGGTCTAAGTAAGTAGGTAATAGCATTACGCAACTAGACAATCCAGCTAAAATTGACACTACTGTAAAGTCTAGCCATTGACGTCCAATTACTTTCAAGCAGCTTTCCTTGCTGATTTGAATAAGAAAATAAAGCACAAGGAAAATAGCAACCATATAACCAAAGTAGTAATTTTGAATAAAGAGAATGGTTAACGTCAGGTAGTATAAGATGAATTTTTTCTGATTTAGCAATCGATTAAGTCCTAGAATAATGAGCGGCAAAAGGATGAAAACATCCAGCCACATATTAATCTCAATCTGGCTAATAGCAAAGCTCATCAGCGCATATGAGCTTGAGAGGATAACGGTAAATGGTTTTAATACCTTTGGATACAGTTGGCGTAGGCTATAAAAGCTAGTTAATCCCATGCAAGCAACTTTTAGCAGGGTAAAGAGATAAATAGCATCGGGCATGCTTTTTAAGCTAAAGAAGTAAACAAAAGGTGAGAAGAAACTACCAAGATAATAGCTGATTAAAGCATAAAAATTTAAGCCCAGTCCACTGGTAAAAGTATAAAAGAGGCTATCTGAACCATGTAAAATATTTCGTAAATTTTCAGCGAAAATAACGTATTGATGAAAGCCATCACTAGCTAAAATAGTGGTCTCACCGTTAAAGGAAATATTTTCAGCTAAAAGGGCTAGAAATAAAATCACGAAAGGCAAGAAGAATGCTGTTAGGTAGTAAATGGTGTTATTTGTTAGTTTAAAAGATTTTAGTTTCATAATGTTAGTAAGACAGGTTGAGATAATAATCCCAACCTGTTTCTTTTCTATAATGTAAAATATGGTCAAGTCATTTTAGATTACGACATGATAATTAGTCTTTCCAAAGTTCTTTAACTTTTGCTTGAACTTCTTCATTTTCAAGGAATTCATCATAAGTTTCATCGATACGGTCAATCACACCATTTTTAGAAATGACAACGATGTGGTTAGCAAGTGTTTGGATGAATTCGTGGTCGTGACTCGCAAAGATGATAGATTCTTTGAAGTCTTTCAAGCCATCATTCAAGCTTGAGATTGATTCCAAGTCTAAGTGGTTAGTTGGGTCATCAAGGACAAGAACGTTTGATTTGAGAAGCATCAATTTAGAAAGCATCACGCGCACTTTTTCTCCCCCTGAAAGAACGCTAACTGATTTGTTAACTTCATCTCCAGAGAAGAGCATGCGACCTAGGAATCCGCGAAGGAATGTGTTATCGTCTTCTTCTTTAGAAGCAAATTGACGAAGCCATTCAAGGATTGATTCCCCTGAAGCAAAATCACGTGAGTTATCTTTTGGAAGGTAAGAGCGACTAGTTGTGACACCCCATTTGATAGTTCCTTCGTATTCGATATCATCCATCAATGCACGAATAAGAGCTGTTGTTTGGATATCATTTTGTCCGATGAAGGCTGTTTTATCGCCTGGACGTAGGATAAAGCTGATATTATCAAGAACAGTCTCACCATCGATTTTAACAGACAAGTTTTCGACTGTTAGAAGGTCTTTACCAAGTTCACGCTCAGCTTTGAAGTTGATGAATGGGTATTTACGACTTGATGGAACAATTTCTTCAAGTTCGATTTTATCAAGCATTTTCTTACGAGAAGTGGCTTGTTTTGATTTAGAAGCGTTAGCAGAGAAGCGAGCAACGAATTCTTGCAATTCTTTGATTTTTTCTTCTGCTTTAGCGTTGCGGTCAGCTTGCAAGCGAGCAGCAAGTTCAGATGATTGTTTCCAGAAATCATAGTTACCGACGTAAAGTTTGATTTTACCAAAATCAAGGTCAGCCATGTGTGTACATACTTTGTTCAAGAAGTGACGGTCATGGGATACGACGATGACTGTATTTTCAAAGTCAATCAAGAAATCTTCTAACCAAGTGATGGATTGGATATCAAGACCGTTGGTTGGTTCGTCAAGAAGAAGAACATCTGGTTTACCAAAAAGAGCTTTGGCAAGGAGAACTTTCACCTTGTCACCATTAGCAAGTTCGCTCATGTTTTGGTAGTGAAGGTCTTCTGGAATATTAAGGTTTTGGAGCAATTGTGAAGCTTCACTCTCAGCTTCCCAACCGCCAAGCTCAGCGAATTCACTTTCTAATTCTGCTGCGCGGACACCATCTTCATCTGAAAAGTCAGGCTTCATGTAGATAGCGTCTTTTTCTTTCATGATATTATAAAGGCGTTCATTCCCCATGATAACAACATCAATCGCACGTTCTTCTTCGTAGTCAAAGTGATTTTGACGAAGAACAGATAGACGTTCGTCTGGACCAAGGGAAACATGACCTGTTGTTGGTTCAATATCTCCTGCCAAGATTTTTAAAAATGTAGATTTTCCTGCACCGTTGGCACCGATTAAACCATAGGTATTTCCAGCTGTAAAGTTGATGTTAACTTCATCAAACAGTTTTCTATCGCTGAAACGTAGTGATACATCAGAAACTGTAAGCAATTTTTCACCTCATATTATTTATCTATAAGCTCATTGTACATGAAAAAGCCCCAATTTTCAATTAGAGAAGTGGGGCTTTGAGTTACGTTTGGGTTACATTGGTAAAATGGCATCTTTTTCGTTGAGTTTATAGTATTTTTTAAGGCTGAAACCACGTCCCATAACTTGTGTAGCGGGCATCACAACGATAAAGGCAGCTTCATCGATTTTTTGAATATTTTTTTCTAAACGTGGAACTTCTTGACGAGAAACAGTTGTCATCAACATGGTTTGATGGTCGCCAGAAAAACCACCAGTAACAGGAATTTCAGTGACACCACGGTCAGCTTCTGTGGAGATATAGTTTTTGATCAAGTCATTTTTAGGTGAGATAATCATCAAATTGCGAGATGAGGTAACACCAGTTTGGATACTATTAACGACATATCCAATGACGAGTAAGGCAATAATCGAATACATTACTGTATCAGGATCAAAAGCAATAAATCCCATAGCGACACTACAGCCATCGACAATAGTCATGGCTACTGCCAAAGGAAGCGGTGTGTATTTGTGGAGAATTTGAGTGATGATACCTGTACCACCGGTTGAAGAATTTCCCCAGAAAACAATCCCTAAACCAGAACCACAGATAACAGCTCCGAAAATCGCAGCTAGTAGTGGATTATGAGTCAGATTCGGCAGATTTTCAGTCACTTTGACGAAAATAGAATAAATCCATGCCCCATAAATGGTTTTAAGGAAGGTTTCTTTTCCTAAGAAAATTAAACAAGCTAACAATAATGGAACGTTAGTAATCATAACAAAATTACCAGGATTCCAGCCAAATAAAGCTTTTAAACTAACCGCTAATCCGACAACGCCACCAGACGCAATATGATTTTCAAGGAAAAAGCAATTGAAACCGACAGCAGCAATAAAGGCTCCTATAGTTACGAGTCCAAAATCAATCAGTCTTTTTTTCATAATTTAATCCTCTTTAGTTATAACAAAAACAAACGATTATATTATGGCAAAGAAGCGGCTTAACGTCAAGATTTTTTAGTAAAAGGAGTGCTTCCAAAACACAGTTTCTAATCTTTTTAATTTGATTAAAACATAAAATGTATAATTATACCTCAGATATAAAAGCGCCTAAAATACTGTATAAACTTGACAAAGACCTTATAATTTCATAAAATGAAGAAGATTCAGAAGAGTAATGTAAACGCGTACTTTTAGAGAGCTGATGGTGCTGTGAATCAGTAGTAAGCTTACATGAATGGACTGATGGTAAAAAAGAATAATCTTTACATGAACTGTGTAAATTTTTATATAGTGGTAAGAGATGGTAGACTAGTTCTATCAATTGAGGTGGTACCGCGTATTGACAACGCCCTCACGTAGTTTAACTACGTGGGGCTATTTTTTACTTTTGAAATTAATTTTGAGGTGATAATATGGCAAAACCCATTATTTTAACAGGTGACCGTCCAACAGGTAAATTGCACCTAGGACACTATGTTGGAAGTCTAAAAAATCGTGTTCTTCTACAAAATGAAGATAAGTATGATATGTTTGTCTTTTTGGCAGACCAACAAGCTTTGACAGACCACGCTAAAGAGTCTGAAATTATCAGAGAATCAGTTGGAAACGTTGCTTTGGACTACTTGTCAGTAGGACTTGATCCAGCTAAATCAACGATTTTCATTCAAAGTCAAATTCCTGAATTGGCTGAATTGACAATGTACTACATGAACCTTGTTTCATTGTCACGTCTAGAGCGTAATCCTACTGTTAAGACAGAAATTGCTCAAAAAGGATTTGGTAGCTCAATTCCAACAGGATTTTTGGTTTACCCAATTTCACAAGCTGCAGACATTACTGCTTTTAAAGCTAACTATGTGCCAGTCGGAAATGACCAAAAACCAATGATTGAACAAACACGCGAAATTGTACGTAGTTTCAATCACACTTACAAAACAGATGTTTTGGTTGAGCCAGAAGGTATTTTCCCTAGAAACGAAGCAGCTGGTCGCTTGCCAGGATTAGATGGTAACGCTAAAATGTCTAAATCTCTTGGAAATGGTATCTATCTATCAGATGATGCTGATACTGTTCGTAAAAAAGTAATGAGCATGTATACAGACCCTAATCACATCCGTGTTGAAGATCCAGGACAAATCGAAGGAAATATGGTTTTCCATTACCTTGACATCTTTGGACGTGAAGAAGATCAAGCAGATATCGCAGCTATGAAAGAACACTACCAACGTGGTGGTCTTGGTGATGTAAAAACAAAACGTTACCTTCTTGAAATTCTTGAACGTGAGTTAGCACCAATTCGTGAACGCCGTTTGGAATACGCTAAAGATATGGGCGAAGTTTTCAATATGCTTGAAAAAGGTAGTCAAGCTGCGCGTGAAGTTGCCGGTCAAACACTTGCTGAAGTTAAAGCAGCTATGGGAATCAACTACTTCTAAAATAAACAGAACTCTGAGGCGATGTCTTGGAGTTTTTTGGTAGATAACAACATTTGTTTTAAATGAGAATTGCAAAAATCATCAGTCTAATATAGGAAAGAATTTTTGGAAAAAATTGAATTTAATTTATTGACAAATGAATTTAGCGTGTTATTATAGTAACAATAAAAAATTAGCTAGGGTTAAAAATCCCCTACAAATATATAGAAAAGAGGGTTATTTAATGTCAAATTGGGACACTAAATTTTTGAAAAAAGGTTACACTTTTGATGACATACTACTCATTCCTGCTGAAAGTCATGTTCTTCCAAATGAAGTTAACATGCAAACAAAACTTGCAAAAAATTTGACATTGAACATTCCTATCGTGACAGCTGCTATGGATACTGTTACTGACAGTAAAATGGCTATTGCTATTGCACGTGCGGGTGGTCTTGGTGTTGTTCACAAAAATATGTCAATTCAAGAACAAGCAGAAGAAATCCGTAAAGTAAAACGTTCAGAAAATGGTGTTATTATTGATCCTTTCTTCTTAACACCTAAACATTCTGTCTCTGAAGCAGAAGAGTTGATGCAACGTTACCGCATTAGTGGTGTTCCGATTGTTGAAACCCTTGAAAATCGTAAATTGGTAGGGATTATCACAAACCGTGATATGCGTTTTATCTCAGATTACCATGCTCCAATTTCTGCACACATGACAAGTGAAAAATTGGTAACAGCTCCTGTTGGAACTGATTTGGAAACTGCAGAACGCATTCTTCACGAACACCGTATTGAAAAATTGCCTTTGGTTGATGAAGCTGAACGTTTGTCAGGTCTTATCACTATCAAAGATATTGAAAAAGTTATTGAATTCCCTAATGCTGCTAAAGATGAATTTGGTCGTCTTTTAGTTGCAGGTGCTGTCGGTGTTACTTCAGATACATTCGAGCGTGCTGAAGCTCTGTTTGAAGCAGGTGCAGATGCTATTGTTATCGATACTGCTCATGGTCACTCAGCTGGTGTTCTTCGTAAAATTGCTGAGATTCGTCAACACTTCCCAGAACGTACATTGATTGCTGGTAACGTAGCAACTGCAGAAGGTGCACGTGCCCTTTACGAAGCTGGTGTTGACGTTGTTAAAGTCGGAATCGGTCCTGGTTCAATCTGTACAACACGTGTCGTTGCAGGTGTTGGTGTTCCTCAAATCACTGCTATTTATGATGCAGCAGCTGTTGCGCGTGAATATGGTAAAACAATTATCGCCGATGGTGGTATTAAATACTCAGGTGATATCGTTAAAGCCTTGGCAGCAGGTGGTAATGCTGTAATGCTTGGTTCTATGTTCGCTGGTACAGATGAAGCACCAGGTGAAACTGAAATCTACCAAGGTCGTAAATTTAAAACTTACCGTGGTATGGGATCAATTGCAGCTATGAAGAAAGGTTCAAGCGACCGTTACTTCCAAGGTTCTGTTAACGAAGCTAACAAACTTGTTCCAGAAGGAATTGAAGGTCGTGTAGCTTACAAAGGTGCTGTAGCCGATATCGTCTTCCAAATTCTTGGTGGTATTCGTGCTGGTATGGGTTATGTTGGTGCTGAAGATATCTCAGCTCTTCATGAAAAAGCTCAATTTGTTGAAATGTCAGGAGCTGGTTTGATTGAAAGTCACCCACACGATGTTCAAATTACAAATGAAGCACCAAACTACTCAGTACACTAAGATAAACTGAGGTTAATCGTTAAATCTCTGATGAGTTTTCAAACTTATCAGAGATTTTTTTGTGTAGGCCTTTACAAAATAGTAGGTTTTATGATAGAATATGTAACTATGTTCGCAAAAAAACATGAAATTTTCTTTTACTTTTCTGAAAAAGCGTTTTCATAAACAGCGAATGATTAATTATATATTTACAATAATGTAAACAACGTTTACTAATCTGTAAAACATATCGTAAAGGAGAAAAAATGCAGGGTATTTTATTTGCATTAATTCCCATGGTAGCATGGGGAAGTATCGGGTTTGTCAGCAACAAAATTGGAGGTAAACCAGATCAACAAACATTAGGAATGACTTTAGGGGCACTTTTATTTGCTTTTGTTGTATGGTTGTTTGTTCAACCAGAAATGTCAGTATCACTTTGGGTTGTCGGAATTATCGGTGGTATGCTCTGGTCTATGGGGCAAAACGGTCAATTCCGTGCAATGCAATACATGGGTGTTTCAGTAGGTAACCCATTGTCAAGTGGTGCTCAACTTGTATTTGGTAGTTTGATTGGTGCCATTGTCTTTGGTGAATGGAGCAAACCGGCTCAATACACACTTGGTATCATTGCTTTGCTTCTTTTGGTTATCGGTTTCTACTTCACAAGTAAACGTGATGCTGAAAAAGTTGAAACTAGTGAACTTACTGACTTTGGTAAAGGTTTCCGTGCTTTGACTTACTCAACAGTTGGTTACCTTTCATACACTATCTTGTTTAACAACATCATGAAATTCGATGCTTTAGCTGTTATCTTCCCAATGGCTGTAGGTATGGTTCTTGGTGCTGTAATGTTCATGAAATTTAACGTTAAATTTGAAACAGTTGTTATCAAAAACGCTATCGTTGGTTTGATGTGGGGTATTGGTAACATCTTCATGCTTCTTGCTGCTGCTAAAGCAGGTCTTGCTATTGCCTTTAGTTTCTCACAACTTGGTGTTATCATTTCAATTATGGGTGGTATCCTCTTCTTGGGTGAAACTAAAACACGTAAAGAAATGCGTTGGTTGGTAATTGGTATAGCATGCTTTGTTCTTGGTGCTGTATTACTAGGAATTGTTAAATCCTATTAATTATCATTGACAACATTGTCAATTCAGTTGTAAACACACAAAAAAGCTGGCTTAGGCCAGCTTTTTTAGTTTTCTTCAATAGTTCCTTGATTAACAGTGAAAATTTTCAACTCTTCTGGAAGTTTAGAAAGGTGTTCAAGACTTGTCGTTGTGATAAAGGTTTGAACATTTTCAGCAATAATCATTTTTAACAATTCTGTTTGTCGGTAGTTATCTAATTCACTCATGACATCGTCAAGAAGTAGAATTGGATAATCACCAGTGACATTCTTAATGAGTTCAATTTCAGCCATCTTAAGAGATAAAATCAAACTACGGTGTTGTCCTTGGCTACCAAAATTGGCAGGCATGTCATTGATGAAAAATTCCAAATCATCACGATGAGGTCCAGCACCAGTATTTTTTTTGAAGATATCACGTTTGCGATTCTTTTCCAATGTTTTTAAGAAGTATTCTTTGATTTCACTTTTTTCTTGGAATGGCACAGATGATAGATAGCGAATTTTCAAATGTTCTAGGCCATTAGAGATGGCATAGTGATAGCGGTCGGCTTCTTTTTCGAGATTAGAGACGAAATCTAAGCGATGTTCCATTACGCGACTACCAAAATCAGCTAATTGCTCATCAAGGACTGCTAAAAAGTTGATGTCAACTTTTTCAGCGGTCTTCAGATAAGTGTTACGTTGTTTAAGGACATGATTGTAATTAGACAAATCAGATAGGTAGATAGGTTTGATTTGACCTAAATCAATATCAATAAACTTACGACGTAAACTCGGAGCTCCTTTGATGAGTTGTAAATCTTCAGGTGCAAATAAGACGACTGTCATCACTCCGATATAGTCGGATAATTTAGCTTGTTTGAGGTGATTAACTTTAGTGACTCGTCCTTTACTTGATAGATTGATTTCCAAAGGAACTGTCCCACTTGAGCGTTGCAGAATACCTGAGACACGAAGTTCTTTTTCTTGAAAGTGAATCAGCTCTTTGTCGGAACGTGTACGGTGGCTACGTGTTAAAGATAAGAAATAAATAGCTTCTAAGAAATTTGTTTTTCCTTGAGCGTTTTTCCCGATAAAGACATTTAGCCCGGGAAAAAATTCAAGCTCATTGGTTAAATAATTACGATAATTTTTTAAGGCTATTTTTTGAATCCACATGCTTAAGTTCCTGGGAAGCGAACGCGTTTGTGTTCTTTAGTTGGCTTTGCTTGTTTTTTCGCTTGATTTTGTTTCTTATCTTTTTTATTTTTAGCGTTTAATTCTTTAACGATAGCAGCAACACGAGCTTTTTCAGCTAAGGCTTCAAGATGTTCTTTCTTTTCTTCGTCTGTTGGCGTGATAATATCGATAGTGATGCCGTCTTCTGGAATGCTTACAACATCACCGAGACGAATTTTTTTACCACGACGTTTTTCGTCTTTACCATTGAATAGGACAGTTGTTTCTGCTAAGTATCCTTTAATAGCACCACCACTTTGGATAATACCCAGTTCCTTTAATAAAGCTTGTAAAGTAATATAGTCATCAAATAATTTGTATTCCATTGTTTTCTCCATTTTGTAATCCAAGTAATTATAACATAAACGTGGTATAATTTTAGCTAATAAAGTGTATTAGTAAGGAATTTGTAATGAAAATAGTTGATGGTGTTGAATTACATCTAATCAAAAATGAAAAATTCAAAATGAACCACATTACCTTTCGGTTTTCTGGGGATTTTAATCAAAAAACGGTTGCGAGACGTGTTTTAGTGGCTCAAATTTTGGCAACTGCTAACGCCGAATACCCAACTGCTCAGCGCTTTAGAGAACGCTTGGCAAGCTTATACGGAGCCACTTTATCAACTAAAGTGTCAACGAAGGGACTAGTTCACATTATTGATATTGAATTATCATTTATGAAAAATCGATATACAATGGCTAAGGAAAATCTTTTAGAAGAAGTGATTGAATTTTTATATCAAGTTCTTTTCTCACCTCTTGTAACAGTTGAGCAATATCAGTCTAAATTATTTGAGCTTGAGCAAGCAAATTTAATTAATTATTTAAAAGCTGATAAGGATGATAGTTTTTATAGTAGTGAGCTAGGTCTTAAAAAACTTTTCTTTACGAACCCAGCTTCTCAAACATCAAAATATGGAACAGCTGAATTAGCAGTTGTTGAAAATTCTTACACAGCTTTTCAAGAATTTCAAAAGATGCTTCGTGAAGATCGTTTGGATATCTTTTTATTAGGGGAGTTTGATGATTATCGCATGTTACAATTATTCAATCGATTTCCTTTTGAAGACCGTCAAAAAGATTTAGTATTTGACTACCAACAAGAATTTAGCAACATTGTTCAAGAAAAATTAGAAGTCAGAGAAGTTAATCAATCTGTTTTGCAGTTAGGTTATTCTTTTCCAACTAGATATGGTGACAAGGATTACTTTACACTTCTTGTCTTTAATGGCTTGTTTGGAGGTTTTGCTCATTCTTGCTTATTTACAGAGATTCGTGAGAAAGAAGGACTTGCTTATACTATTGGAAGTCATTTTGATATCTTTACAGGTTTACTGAATGTTTACGCTGGTATTGATAAGAAGAATCGCAATCGAGCGATGCAATTAATTAATAGACAATTTTCAACGATTAGGACAGGTCGCTTTTCAGAAGCACTCCTTAAACAAACGAAGAAAATGCTGCAAGTTAATTTAAAATTAGCAGGAGACTCTCCAAAAGTATTGATTGAACGTAGTTACAATGGTCAATATTTGAAGAATCATTACAGCGTTGACGATATGATTGACAACATTGACAAGGTTAATAAAGCTGATGTGATGCAACTAACTAAAAATATTAAACTGCAAGCACTGTATTTTTTGGAGGGAAAGTAAGTGACGAAATTAGTTGAAAAAGTTTTCCCTGAACTTGGTGAAACTTTATATACTGCTGTACTGGAAAATGGATTGAAAGTTTTTTTGATTCCTAAGACTGATTTTCAAGAGTCTTGTGGCATGTTGGTTGTTAATTTTGGTTCCCTTGACAATAAGTTTACACTAGATAAAAGTGAAAAATGCTATGAGAATGGGATTGCTCACTTTCTAGAACATAAGTTGTTTGAATTAGAAGATGGGCAAGATGTTTCTGAGCTATTTACAAACGCCGGTGCCAACAGTAATGCCTTTACAACCTTTGATAAAACATGTTTCTATTTTTCAACGATAGATCATTTAAATGAAAACTTAGACTTGTTGCAGCATTTTGTGGCAGATACTGCTTTTACAGATGAGTCAATTGAGCGAGAAAAATCGATTATCAGTCAAGAGATTGACATGTATCAAGACGATGCGGATTATCGACTTTATCAAGGAATTCTTGAAAATTTATATCCTCAAACGGCTCTTGCTCAAGATATTGCTGGAACTCAAGAAAGTATTGCTAACATTTCAGTAGTGGATTTGAAAGAAAACCATGATGTCTTTTATTCTCCGCAGGAGATGACACTTTTAGTCGTTGGTAATTTTGATAAGGAGGACATCTTTAAGCAAATTCAAGAAAGTCAAAAAGAAAAAAATAAGGCAGCTCATCATCTTGAGCGACAAGAATTGGATTACGAATCTGTTGTGCCGAAGGCATCTGTTCAAATGGAAGTGACACAACCTAAATTAGCTATTGGCTTAAGAGGTCCTATTTTACCAGAAGGGGAATCTACTTTACGTCAAGAATTAGCTTTGAGGTTATTTTTTGCAATGATTTTGGGTTGGACCTCAAGATGTTATCAAGAACTTTATGAAAATGGTCAGATTGATGACTCATTTGATTTTGAGATTGAAGTTTATCAAAATTTCCAATTTTTGATTATTTCTCTAGATACGTCAGTGCCGATTGCTATGGCAACAAATTTGCGACAATATTTAAGCAAAGTAGCAATGTCTAGTGATTTGGAGGATTTGTCAGAAGAACATTTTGAAATTGTTAAAAAAGAATTGTATGGAGACTTTTTCAAGAGTCTAGATTCAATTGATAACCTTTCGGCGCAATTTATCAATCATCTTGCTGATGAGGAAACTTATTTAGCAGTTCCTAAATTATTAAAGACTTTAAGTTTTAAAGAAGTTCTTAAAAGAGCAAATGATTTCTTAAGTCAATCAGACGCGACAGAATTCACAATCCTTCCAAAATAAAATCGAAATACTTGTTAAAATTTGCTATAATAAATCTGACTATATTTTATTAAAGGAAACCTTGTATGAGAGAAGAAACGATTGGTGAAATCTTAAGAAAAGGTCGAGTTGCCAAAAACTTGACACTAGAAGATGTTGAAGAAAAAACAGCAATTCCTTCACCACATCTTTTAGCATTAGAGTTAGAAAAATTTAAATTAATTCCTAAAGATGAAGTTGAAACTTATCTTCAACAATATGCGGAATTGGTAGATGTAGATGCAGCAGAACTATTAAAGCGCTATCGAGCACAAGTATTTGCATCAAGTATTGAAACAGCACCAGTAGTTGCTGAGGATGAGAAAATTATAATCGTACCAAGTCATAAAAAAGTAGCTAAAACAGCTCCAGTTTCAGTTTCTAAACCTAAACCTGAGACTGAACAGACAGATGATTTTGGTGTTGGTTCACGTTCAAGTCGTTATAAAAGTTCAGAAAAAACAGCAACTTATCTTCCGATTATTCTGCTTTGCTTAGTTGCTTTAGGAATTTTAGCTTTTGTTTCATTTGTCACTTGGACACAGCTTCAAAGTGATAGCAATCAAGCAAAACCAAGCTACTCTGTTGTTCACAGTTCATCATCAAGTAGCTCATCAACTCCAGAAAGTTCATCAACCAGTGAATCTTCTTCATCTGAAGAAAAATCATTGAAGATGGAAACTGAAGGAAGCGGAAGCAATTTAACGGTTAATCTATCAAATGTTACAGATAGTTTGACAGTTGACATCAGCTTAGCTGGTGCTGATAGCAGTTGGGTTTCTGTAAGTAATTCAGAAGCTGGCGATGCTGGAACACTTCTTTCTTCAACAGGAGTTTCAAGTTATTCAGCAACACTTCCTGCAGGTACAAAAACATCTGTGATTACACTAGGAGTCACTGCAGGCGTTAACGTTTCAATCAATGGTCAAGCAGTAGATACATCAGCTTTGACAAGCACAACATTAAGTTACATTACAATTAATATTCAATAATAAGGTAGGAAAATGAAAATCGATTTTACAAAAAAAGAAAACATTCCTAATTTGTTAACATTAGGTCGTATTATTTTGATTCCAGTATTTATCTTGATTCTTTGTATTTGGAATAGCGTGGCTGGACATGCTGTTGCAGCAGTTGTTTTTGCGCTAGCAAGTATTACAGACTATTTAGATGGATACCTTGCAAGAAAATGGAAAGTTGTTACAAACTTTGGTAAATTTGCTGATCCATTGGCTGATAAAATGTTGGTGATGACAGCATTTATTATGTTAGTTGAATTGGGAATGGTTCCTGCGTGGATTGCTGCGATTATTATTTGTCGTGAGTTAGCAGTAACTGGTCTTCGTTTACTACTTGTTGAAAATGGTGGAACAGTTTTAGCAGCTGCTATGCCTGGTAAAATCAAAACATTTACTCAAATGTTTTCAATTATTTTCTTACTTTTGCATTTTTCAATGATTGGAACACTTTTGCTTTATGTCGCTTTGATTTTCACAATTTACTCAGGATATGATTATTTCAAAGGGGCAGGATTCCTCTTTAAGGATACATTTAAATGACAAATAGTATTGACGTCAAACATTTAAAATTCAAATATACTGATCATCAAGAACATTACACCTTAGATGATTTATCGTTTCACGTGAAACAGGGAGAATGGTTATCCATTATTGGCCATAATGGTTCAGGAAAATCAACTACAGTTCGCTTAATTGATGGGCTTTTAGCTGCTGAATCAGGTCAAATCTTTGTTGAAGGGGAACTGTTAACTGAAGAAAACGTGTGGAACATTCGTCATAAAATTGGAATGGTTTTTCAAAATCCAGATAACCAATTTGTTGGTGCGACAGTTGAAGACGATGTCGCATTTGGGTTAGAAAACAAGGGAATTCCATTAGAAGAGATGCAAGCACGTGTCAAAGAAGTCCTTGAATTAGTTGGCATGTCAGCTTTTGCAGACCGTGAACCAGCTCACTTGTCAGGGGGACAAAAACAACGTGTGGCTATTGCAGGTGCCATTGCCATGCGACCTAATATTATTATTTTGGATGAAGCGACTAGTATGCTTGATCCAGAAGGACGCTTAGAATTAATTCAAACAATCAAAGAGATTCGTGATCAATATAATATGACCGTTGTGTCTATCACGCATGACTTGGATGAGGTTGCGCTTAGTGATCGTGTCTTAGTCATGAAAAAAGGAAAAGTTGAGTCAAGCTCAACCCCACGCGAACTTTTTGCTAGAGGAGAAGAATTATTGACTTTGGGATTGGATATTCCTTTTTCAGCCAATCTTATCTCTACTTTAAAAGACAAAGGGTTTGAATTTACAGAGAATTATCTTACGGAAAAGGAATTAGAAGATCAGTTATGGGAATTACTCTTGAAGGCGTAAATTACACATATCAAGCGGGGACACCTTTTGAAGGGCGTGCCCTTTTTGACATTAATCTTACTATAAAAGAAGGCTCATATACGGCTTTTATCGGTCATACAGGGTCAGGTAAGTCAACAATTATGCAACTTTTAAATGGTCTTAACATCCCTACAGAAGGGGCTGTTATTGTTGATGATATTAAGATTAAGGCAAACTCAAAAAATAAGGAAATAAAACCCGTCCGTAAAAAGGTTGGACTGGTCTTTCAATTTCCTGAAAGCCAACTTTTTGAAGAAACAGTTCTTAAAGATGTGGCATTTGGACCACAAAATTTTGGTGTTTCTATAGGAGAAGCTGAACAGTTAGCACGTGAAAAACTTGCTATGGTAGGAATTCATGAAGAATTTTTTGAAAAGAATCCTTTTGAGCTATCTGGTGGTCAAATGCGTCGTGTGGCTATTGCTGGGATTCTAGCTATGGAACCAGAGATTTTGGTTTTAGATGAACCGACTGCTGGCCTAGACCCTAAGGGACGCCGTGAATTAATGACTTTATTTAAAGAATTGCATCAAAATGGCATGACAATTGTTTTAGTGACTCATTTAATGGATGATGTTGCCAATTATGCTGATTATGTTAATGTTCTTGAAGGTGGCAAACTGGTCCGCTCAGGCTACCCTAAAGAAGTCTTCCAAGATGTTGCATTTCTTGAAAGTAAACAACTTGGTGTTCCTAAAATTACAAAATTTGCTCAACAACTTGTTAAACGCGGCTTACATTTAGAAACTTTACCAATTACTATAGATGAATTTGCAGAGGTGGTGAAACATGGATAAATTAATACTTGGTCGTTATGTACCTGGAGATTCGTTAATTCACCGTTTAGATCCTCGTAGTAAACTTCTTTCAATGATTTTATACATTATCATTGTTTTCTGGGCGAATAACCTTGTGACCAATCTATTGATGATTGCTTTTACTTTAGGGGTTGTCTTCCTATCGAAGATTAAACTTAGCTTCTTCTTAAAGGGAGTTCGTCCAATGATTGGAATTATTTTATTCACGACCCTGTTTCAAATGTTCTTTACACACGGTGGTGAGACCTATTTCCAATTTGGTATTTTGAAAATTACTAGCTATGGGTTTAATCAAGCAATATTAATTTTCATGCGTTTTGTTTTGATTATTTTCTTTTCAACGCTATTAACCTTGACGACAACGCCTTTAAGTCTTGCTGATGCTGTGGAATCATTGTTGAAGCCATTTGTTCGTTTTAAGGTTCCTGCTCACGAAATTGGCTTAATGCTGTCTTTGAGCTTACGTTTTGTCCCAACATTGATGGATGATACGACACGTATTATGAAAGCTCAGCGAGCACGTGGGGTTGATTTTGGTGAAGGAAATCTCATTCAAAAGGTTAAATCAATCATTCCAATCCTTATTCCGCTCTTTGCTTCAAGTTTTAAACGTGCAGATGCTTTAGCTCTTGCCATGGAAGCACGTGGCTATCAAGGCGGAGATGGGCGTACAAAATACCGAATTTTACAATGGAAAATCAAAGATTCGGTGACCATTTTGCTTGTCATAATTTTAGGAATTCTCTTATTTTTGTTTTCGAACTAATATACAAAATCACCAATATAAATAAAGCTTGTTGTATCAACGTTTATCGCTATTGTTGTTAAAATACGTAAACATATAAAATCACTAATTTAATGTATTAGTTACATTAAAACACATTAAAATTTTACGAGTTCAGCAGGCAGGATAAAAGCACCTTAACGGGTGCTTTTATGATATAATGAAAATGATCGTGGGAGCGCTCCCATTCCCACTACAGAACCTTATTTAAACTTCCTTTTAAAAATCTGAAAAAAAGCGCGTGATACAAGCTAACGCCTTGTGGTAGCTTTCCTTGGTACGAGATAGGGGCGGGGTCATTTTAAATAAGTTTGAATGAATTACATATGAAATACCTTTACCGCCATACACGGGCTTTTAGGCGGGTTCTAGGACGTTCTAAAAAATTCAAAAAGGGAATTTTTCGTACGGAAGAGGGCGGCGTTGTAGAACACGAACGATACCAAGCCCCATTAAAAATCAATGAGGTATTTTCGAATGCTTTAACCGCTAGCCTGTTTACTGTATTCCTACTGTTTTCTACTGTATCCAAGCAAAAAAGAGGCTGGGCAAAAACTAGCTTCAGAGTACAAAAAAAACGAGTATTTCCGCAGTTGGATCTACTCGTTTTCCTATGTCATGGTTTATAATAATAAAAAACAACTAGAAATCCATGACTATGTATAAAGAGTATAACACAAATCAGTTAAGTTTAGAACTAAATCTTGCTTGCGACATTCCCATGAATCATGAAGCTAGATTCATTAGTCTTTTTGTGGATAGTATTCCTAATCATGTGTTACTGGAAGAAAAATCTCATACGGGTCGTCCCACTTTTCATCCCGCTATACTTTTAAAAATGATGCTTTGTGCTTATGCTCGTCAGGTCTTTTCGGGTCGCAAAATGGTTCAGATGAATGATGAAGTGATTCCAATGAAATGGTTAAGCCAGGACACCTATGTGAGTTATAAGACCATTAATAATTTCCGTTCTAGTAAGCATGCTAATAGCTTGATTAAGACTGACTTTATTTATTTCACCCTGCTCATGCGTGAGAATGGCATGATTGTTTGTCGACGGCACCAAGTTAGAAGCTGATGCCAATCTCTATTCGTTTACTTAGAAAAAAGCAGTTAATAAGTACGAAGAAGCATTGAATGGGAAGACCGCTGAACTTTATGACATCCTTGTTCAAGAAGGGGTAGATTTAGCTCTCTCCAAAGAAGAATGCGAAACTAGTGAAGGGTTAGTACACCTTTTAGAAGATACAGAGCAGACCTTGGCGGCAGTTGAAAAAGCTCTTTCTGAAGAACCCAAAGTTATCAAAGGAGGCTCCACTAACAAACAGAAGAGACGTCGTATCAAGAAACTCCGTAATCAATTGAAGAAAGATTACCTTCCTCGTAAACAGCGCTATGAGAAGAATAGAGAAATTCTTAAGGAACGCAACTCCTTCTCTAAAACAGACCATGATGCTACCTTTATACGAATGAAAGAAGATCATATGATGAACGGTCAGCTCAAACCTAGCTACAATGTACAAGCTGCCACTAATGGTCAATATGTGCTTACCTATAACATTTTTCCAAACCCAACAGATACTAGAACTCTAAAGCCATTCCTAAACTCTATCCAAACTCTGGACTTATTCCAACATATTGTAGCCGATACAGGTTATAGAAGTGAAGAAAACTATGTTTTTATCATGGATGAGCTGGAAAAACACCTCTAATCCCTTATGGCATGTATCAAAAAGAATTAACGAGGAAATATAAGAAAAGTCCTAATAATTCCTGTAATTGGGATTATCTTGAAGAAACCGACCAGTTTATGAAACCAGACGGAGTGATTTATTCTTTTAAGAGCTACGCTCGTCGATGTGATAAGTATGGCTTTAAACGTGATTTTAAAATCTATGAGGCAGATAAAAATACAAGACACACCAGAGTTAGAAGAACTTACCAAAACAGAAGGTGGCAATCAGAAACACATTTATTACAATCCAACTTGGAATTACTTTAAAGAACTCATAAAGGAAAAATTGAATAGCGAAGAAGGCTCTCGTGTCTACGCCAAACGGAAAACCGATGTCAAACCCGTTTTTGGTAGATTGAAGAGTGTTTTTTTGCGTTCGCAGAGTCCACGTTAGAGGGAGACAAGCTGTTCAGAGATTGGATTTCTCTTCATGAGTATGAATCTAACAAAATTGGCTAAGAATCTATCCTTAAGAACGTTAAACACTCAAAAACCACACAGTGATTTTATCATCTTGATTGTTTTCAAGACTGAAATCGTTGTGTGGTTTTATTTTAAAGCTAGTTTTTGCCCAACCTCTTTTTTCCTTTTTTCATTAAAGACCCAGTAATATTTACGAATATAAGATGATATAAAAAAGCATACCCTACTCCTAATAAGTTAAGTGTTATTCGTAGGAGTACCGTTGTTTTTAGTCCAAATATTAATGTTGCTGAAGTGATTGCTCCAATACAATTAAAAATCGTTTTGTTTTTATATGTTGCACAAAATCCTAAGCATATTCCGCCTAACATTCCAAGATAATTTATTGGAATAAGAAGCAGAAGTAACCCTGATAAAATTGATCCTCCAAAGATTCCAATAACTCGCTCTTTTGCTCTTTCAGAAATTTTAAAAGTGTTATATCCAGAAAATAGAGAGGAACAAGCAAAAGTCGACCACATAAATCTATCAATTCGTAAATAAGTTCCTAGAAAGAGTAATAAACTAATTCCGAACGCATAGTAAAAATACCAAATATTTTTGTTATTTATATGTCTATTTTCTTTTATTATATGAATAAAGGAAATGTTTTCATTTGAAAATTTATGTTTATGATAGAAGATGATAGCAAAAAGTCCATAAGAAAATAATAAAATAAAAAAGGAATGTACTACTTGAGTATTGGATATATAGTGTACTGTTCCAATTAAATATAGATAGGAAAAGGAGTATAATCCGGGGTTACCCATTTGGGGCTCTTTACCGGTGATAAAAAATAAAAGCAATAAACAAATGAAATGAAGTATGAATTGTATAAATGGATAAGCTATTAAAGAAATGAACGGAGCTAACCAAAGTATAATAAAAACAATTCCTAATCCTACTAGAGAATGACCTACTCTATAGCCAAATGGTACAAAACGTAAAGTTAATAGAATACAAAATAGAATAAGTGAAAACGATGAAGTATCTTTACCAAATATAAAATTTAGAGAGCTTATCCAAAAAATAGCAAAGGAGACTAATAAAATTGCTCTTATAAAAAGACAAGCTATAAGCTGAAGTTTTTGTTTCTTATTATCAACATCATGTATCTTTTGCTTTAAGGTTAGAGGATCTAATTGTAATAGTTGGTAAAAGTGCATATAAAATAATTCCTTCAAACTCGTGGTGCTAGTTCATTTCAAAATAGCGTAAGTTATGAGCCAGAATAATTTATTCAATTCGTAACTGTAGTCCGGCTAGGCTTCTAGCTAATGTATGTTCTTCGGTCTCTGTCATGTTTTTACGAAACGACGTCCATAGATAGTAACCTTGTTGTTCTAAGTCCTTCTTGTGTTCACTGCTCAGGTAGCCTAAATCACCTAGGATAGCCGATTGCTTACATCCCTCTAATAGTTCATAGACCACCTTGATATCATGAACAGGGGCTGGCGTGACAACAGAGGTCACAATATAACCAGATAAGGTCACCAGAATATGAACTTTGAAGCCGTAGAACCAAAGATGTTTAGAGGCATTTTTAATCAATAATCTGTTCCATACGTGTCTCTTGCGGTGTCATGCCTTGACGTTCATAGAAGCGAACGGCTGATTTATTTGCACTCCAGACGTTTAACGTTAGGTTGTAGCAACCAATTTCTTTGGCGTATTTCAAAGCAAACTGATAGAGTTTTTCACCAATTTTTTGTCCGCGCGCTGCTTCGTCCACACACAAATCATCAACAAAGAGTGTTTTTTGGGGAACTCTTGGTGCGCTAACGTCTTCAACAATAGTAAACATATGTGCAATCACTTTACCATTATCATCTTCATAAACAAAAATCGGACGATTATCGTCAGCAATAAGTGCAGCTAATTCGTCTTCTGTGTATTTGACACCTTTTTCTTGAAATAAATCAGGTCTTGCCACATGGTGCACATAGAGAATTTGTTGTAAAAGGTCCATCAATGTTGGAATATCAGCGATTGTCGCACGTCTAATTGCCATTTTATTGACCTCCCAATCTTTTCGTTTTTCTATTATAACATTTTGCCTTTTTATTGCAACCTATAACTTACCGTCCCATTCTGCGTAAAATTCTGTTAAAAACTCTTCTAGAACTTTGTGACGGTGCTCTGCCATTTTTCTAGCATAAGCCGTATTCATCAACTCTTTAAGTTTGAGTAACTTTTCGTAAAAATGCATGATTGCCGTATCTTGCCCGTTGCGATAATCTTCTAAACTAGGATTGTCACGTGCTACCTTACTTGGGTCATGAATCGGACGTCCCTTGCTTCCCGAATAAACCATACACCGCGCTATTCCAATTGCACCAATGGCATCTAAACGGTCTGCATCTTGCACAATCTTACCTTCCAAAGTTGGCGGAACACTTTGACCACTTCCTTTGAATGACATGGTCGTGATAATTTGGATAATGTGGTCAATAACTTCTTCTGATAGTTCTTGTTGCATTAGCCAAGCTTTCAGCTCTGTCAAAGCTTGCTCGGGATTAGCATTTAACTTATCATCTGCCATATCGTGAAGCAACGCTGCCAATTCACAAATAAACTGGTCTGCCCCTTCTTTTTCTGCCAACTCACGCGCTGTATTTCTCACGCGCACCACATGCCACCAATCATGCGCACTGGTATCTGTATGTAATTTATCATAAACAGACTTTTCTGCATTTTGTAACATATTATTCTTATCAATCATAGATTGATTATAACATAAAAGCAAGACCAGTAGCCTTGCTTAATGATGTCAACTATTTTAGTATTCCAATACTCCTATCCAAGCGGATGTGCCACCTGCGACATTGACAACTTGATAGCCTTGTTGAGATAAGAAAACTGCTGCCTGTTCAGAACGTGAGCCACTTTGGCAAATGATATGATAAACCTTGTCCTTATCAAGTGTTTGGTAGCTTGATACAAATTCGCTTAAAGGTAGATTAACCGCTGTTGGCACATGTCCCATGGCATATTCTACTTTCTCACGAACATCAAGCAAATGCAGGTTCTTTTTGCTTATTTTTTCTTGTAATTCTCTAGCTGTAATTGTTTTAATCATGAACAATCTCCTCTGGTTTGACAGTACTATAAAGGAAATAAGCACCATCAAGATTTTGAATCTTAAAGCCATTTTGCTTCAAAATACGTTCTCCAATGTAAGAACGAAGCCCGCTGTGGCAACTGATAATGTATTCTTGATTGGCGTCTAATTCTGCTAAACGGTCACGCAATTCATCAAGTGGTATGTTAATACTATTTGCAAAATGACCGCGTGAAACTTCTTCTCTCGTACGAACATCAAGTAACATTTTTCCTTTGGCTAATTCATCTGATAAAGCATACCATTGAACGTTTTCACTAATACCTTCCATAATGTTAAGCGCAGCATATCCTGCCATATTTACTGGGTCTTTAGCTGAGCCAAATGGCGGTGCGTAAGTGAATTCCAATTCTGGTAAATCAGCTACCGTTAGTCCTGCCTTTATCGCTGTTGCCAGAATGTCAATACGCTTATCAACACCTTTTTGCCCAACAGCTTGCGCTCCATAAATAGCACCCGTTTTCTGATTAAAAATCAATTTCAAAACGATATCGCTAGCATTGGGATAATAACTAGCATGGTCTTTTGATGTCGTATGAACCACAGCTACATCTTCAAACTGTTGGCGAGCTATGCGTTCACTCAAGCCTGTTGAAGCAGCTGCCAAATCAAAGACACGAACAATAGCTGTTCCAATACTTCCTTTATTTTGACGAGCAATGCCAGCGATATTATCCGCAACTTGGCGACCTTGACGGTTTGCTGGGCTAGCTAGAGAAATAAGCGCATATTGACCAGTGATTTCTTGTTTGACAATAATGGCATCTCCAACAGCGTAAATATCTGGATTGCTGGTTTGATAATACTCATTAACAAGAATACCCCCACGCATACCAAGTTTAAGACCTGCTTCTTTAGCTAAATTTGATTCTGGTTGAACCCCAACTGACATGATAGTAATATCAGATAGTAGCTCACTACCATCTTCAAGAATGATAACTTTTCCATTATCCTTGAAAGCTTTGGCAGATTGATTAGTGTAAACCGTTATACCGTTTCGTGTCAATTCATCCTTAACAAAAGCTGCCATTTCTTCATCTAACGGTGGCAAAACATGCGGTGCCTTTTCAACAATTGTCACTTGCAAGCCTTTTTTAGACAAATTTTCTGCCATTTCAAGTCCGATAAACCCAGCACCAATAACAGTGGCACATTTAGCTTTGGTGTCGTTTAATGCATTCAGAATCTTATCCAAGTCAGGAATATTGCGAAGCACAAACACGTTATCAGCACTATCTAGCCCTACCATTTGAGGAACAACTGGTTTGGCACCTGGTGACAAAATCAGTTTGTCGTATGATTCTGTATAGACTTTATCCGCATGGCGAACTGTGATGTTTTTCTTATCCGTATCAACTGCCACCACTTCTGAATCTGGTCGAACGTCAATAGCAAATCGTGCTTTCAAACGTTCTGGTGTCTGTACGATAAGACTTTCACGCTCTGCTATTTCCCCAGAAACGTGAAATGGAAGCCCACAGTTGGCAAATGAAACATAAGGTCCTTTGTCAAATACAATGATTTCAGCATCCTCCATTAAGCGGCGTAAACGAGTCGCTGCTGACATCCCACCTGCGACACCACCAACAATCAAAATTTTAATCATTTATTTCCTCCGATAATTTTTCTATGCCAAGCCATCATACCGCCTTTAACCGAAATGGCTTCATAGCCTTTTTGTTGTAATAATTTTGCGCCACGTTTGCTGCGAGCTCCAGAATGACAAATAAGATAAATTGGCTTATCTTTGGTACCCTGATAGGTATTCAAACGGTCTAAAGGATATGACCGAGCTCCTTTAATATGCCCCCTAGCGTATTCTTGAGCTGTTCGAACGTCTAATAACACAATATCTTTATCTAAAAGTCGTTGAAGTTCCGTAACATCAATATTTTTTATCGATGATGAAAATAATTTTTTTAGAAAAATAACCTTGTCTCCTCTCTGTCGATAGATACCCCTATGGGTATATTTTGATGATATCACATCCTACAATTTACTGTCAACGATAATGTCTTGGGTTTGACAAACAATACCCCATATCGGTATAATAGCAATTAAAGGAGAGCTTTATGGCAACAGATAACAAAGACATCATTAATCGTTTAAAACGTGCTGAGGGGCAACTGCGTGGGATTCAAAAAATGATTGAGGACGATAAAGAATGTATCGATATCGTAACACAATTAACTGCTGTTCGTTCTAGCATCAACCGTACCATGGGTATCGTTATTAGCAACAAAATCAATCAAATCATCGAAAATCCAGTTAAGGATAAAGAAAAACAAGAAGAAAAATTACAAAAAGCATTGGAATTGATTATCAAAAAATAGGGATTCATTATTGCTACACGGATTCCTATTTGTCATTTTTAGATTTTTTCATTTTTCTTAATGCTAATTCCTTAAAAAGGTGATATACTTATGCTTAGGAAAGCGATTTTATTATGCTAAGGAGACCATATGACAAAAAAAGAAATGGTAACCTACCTTCTAGATTACCTGATTAAGGAAAATCCACAATTTAGAGCAATTGATGTGTCTAGTGACTTGGATAGTCAAGAAACATTATTGCGTGCTCTTCTTAACGTTCGTCCACCAATGGCGGTTTCAAGTGGCTTTTTAGATATGCAAGATAACTATCTACAACTTAAAAAAGCAGAGCGTGTCGTTGTTTTCTTAAATCATCTACGCCCAATTCCAACAGACGACCGCCTTTATGTTTGGAAAGGTGATATTACGCGTCTCAAGGTGGATGCCATTGTCAATACTGCTAATCGTCGTATGCTTGGTTGCTTCCAACCACTTCATGACTGCACTGACAATACTATTCATACCTATGCTGGTGTACAACTTCGTCTGGATTGCTACAAACTCATACAAGAACAAGGTCATGATGAACCAACCGGCACGGCAAAAATTACGCCAGCTTATAACTTGCCTGCCAAATTTGTACTTCACACCGTTAGTCCTGCTATCAACGAGCATTTGACGCCGATTGACGAAGATTTACTTGCTAAAAGTTACTTATCTTGTCTAACGTTGGCAGAAAAAAATCATCTTGAATCTGTTGCCCTATCATCTCTTGCAACAGATGATGAAGTTCATTTTATTAATGAAAATGCGGCAAGAATTGCCATTCAAACCGCAAAAGACTTTTTAGAACACAGCCAATTTGTTAATAAAATTATCTTTAACGTTGACGAGGACGAGGAATTAAATCTTTATCAGCAATTGCTTAATTAATCAAAAAAACGCCACAAAGGCGTTTTTGTTTTTAATCTAGAGTTACTGTATCTAAAATATCTTTTCCTTCAATGCCTAAATCAGGACCAAAGATGTCGTCTAGTGTTTTATCAAATGGGGTTGTTGAGTTAGAGGTGATAGGCTTGGCTACTGGGGCTGCACTCGCATTCCAACTAGCTGAAGCACCTGAATTAGCATCCGTAGATACTGGTGTACTTTCGTTAGCTCCAGCAGGTTTGAGAATTTCTTCGTTTGGGGCATTCAGTCCGTTTACCAAACTAACATACTTCATAAAATTTTCTAAACAAGTTCCTAAGAAATTGATGGTTGCTTCATTTTTCAAATGATAATGACTGGCAAAGGATTCTTTAGCATTTCCAAGGAGAAACTCATTTCCTGGTAAAACCATGGCATTAACACCTGGGGAATCAAGAATTTGACGAAGGTGTAACTGTGCCCGTGATGACCCTTGTTGATAATAAGAGGCTCCTACAATCATAACTGGTTTGCCATCAAAGGGATGAATTTGATAGGAAAGCCATTCAATCGTGCTTTTTAAAGCTGCACTTGTGGTGTGATTATGTTCAGGTGTCGCGATGATAACGCCGTCTGCTGCGTCATCAATTCTTGCTTTACTTGGTTTCTCTTCCATGGTAGCAGCCCTTCTTTACGCCCCAGTTTCAAAATTAATTGGTAACTTTATTTTACCAGTTGCCTATACCGGCATTGCACTTGGTTTCTACTTGGTAGCCACAGCGACAAACGTTGCTTTAGTAACAACAGGCGTTATCATTGCTGGTTTATTCTTTGGTTGGGTGTTCCCACAAGCTTTTCTTCGCGTGGCACAAGTCGGTCCTAAAAATGGTGGTACCTTAACCACATCGGTCATTCTTATGGGAATCAATCTCGGTGCTGCTTTTGCCGCACCAATGGTAAATGCCATTGCTGGTATCTTTGGGCAAACAAGTGCCTCAGGCACACTTGGATTGGTTGCAATTGGTTTTGTTATCCTTGCGATTATCGAATACATTTACAACTTCTTTGACCGTAAAACGACTTAAAATCAGTTTTGAAAATAAAGCTAAGACAAAGTGCTTAGCTTTATTTGTTTACGTATTTCTCAATGAATATTTTTAAAATTTGGAGCTTCCTCATAAATTTTTACTCTGACGCCTTTAGAGCGTTTTTTAATCCAATTTAATCGTATTTTAGGAGATTTTTGTCATTTATTATTAATATTACATACCAAACTGTCATATGATATTTTAGAAATGGTTAAGTAATGCTTTATAAAATGAAAGGGTCTTCTATAAAGAGAGGAAGTTCTTATTTATGAACAAACGACTCAGCAACTAAAGTAATTCCAAAGTGGTTATGAAAAGTCACTTTTTTGTGGTCAACCTTATCACTTTTTGGAAAAACTTTGTCCCATTCTTGAGTTAAATGTAATTCTTCAGTCATGTTCTTTTTTCCTATCTTTATTCTAAAGTTATGATAACAAAGGTTATCATACATTACAAATACTTATATTTTATAGATGTTATGCTTGAAAGGCATGAATAGTGTTTTTTATTTTAATAGTGCAAGCCATTTTTGACGAGTAAGGATAGCTATAAAAGCGATAATAAGCATAATGATACTTCCCAAAATGCTAAATTGACTACCACCACCAAGCGTTATAAACACACCTGTAAACGATGTTCCGACGGTCACACCAAGATTGGCAGCCGCCAGAAACAGACCATTAGCAAAATCGGGTGCATCTTCACCAACACTGTAAATCATATATTGATTCACATTCCCCGCAAGTCCACCAAGTATTCCAAAAATGACAACTAAAATCATCATCGCTAGTGCTTGATTTCCAAAGAAAAATAGTAAAGCTAAATCAAGGATAAGAAATAGTGGCAAACTAATCAGTAATCGATGAGTATTTTTATCTAAAAATTGTCCAGCTAAAGCATTTCCAATAATATTAGCCAGCCCAATACTTAACAAAACCAAGGCAATTAGATTAACGTTGATTTGTGAGAAACTCTCTAAGAAATCTGACATATAGGAATTAAAACCTAGCACTGCTCCATTCAATAAAAGAACGCTTATAATAGAAATCCAAATCGTTTTACGTTTTAAAATGCTTAATTGTTGTCCATAAGATAATCCAGTTGTCACTGGCATCGATGGTACTAAAATGATGGTTCCGATAAAAACAAGTAAATTAATAATAGCAAAGAAAATCATTGCTAAGCTAAGTGAAAATTGACTTGCTAAGAAATTAGACACTGGTACGCCTAAAAGTGTTCCAGCTGAAACACCCATAAAAACTTGAGCAACTGCTTTTCGCGATTCGTTTTCAGGAACAGATGTGGCGGCTACCGTCATCGCCATAGAGACATAGACAGGATGAAAAATTGCTGGTAAAACACGCGCAATCAGTAAAACAGTAAAATTTGGCGCCAAAATCGAAACGATAGTGCTCAAGGTAAAAGCACCTGTTGCCAAAAGCATAACTAATCTACGATTGACCTTTGAAAATAGTAAAGGCATGGTTGGTCCTGCAATAGCAACAACTAAAGCAAAACCAGATACCAACAAACCAGCCGTTGTCAATGAAACACTGTAATGCTCAGCGATATGTGGCAAGATGCCTGTTATTCCCATTTCTGTATTCAGAATGCCAAATACACCGATTGTTAAACGTAAAATTAATGAACGATTTGAAGTTTTCTGCATAAATTAATCCTTTTCTTTAATTACTAAAGCTATCATAACAAGGATTAACAACTATTACAAATACTTATATTTTATAGATATTATGCTTGAAAGGCATGGATGCTTTTTTAATTTTAAAATTGTTTTTCCTAGACTAACTTATAATTTTTCCATGTTCCTTTTCGGTAGCGGATTTCATAAATGATTCCTTTGATAAACCAATCTAAAAACATAGCTGCCCACGTTCCTAGCATTCCCATACCAAGCATAACAGAAAAAATGTAGGCAAATACCACACGAGCTAATAGCATTGATAAAGTACTAACTACCATTGGAAAATTGGCATCTCCAGCACTACGAAAAACAACAGGTAACACATAACCAGAATTCCAAAAAATACTAACAAGAATACCGTGTGCAAGGACAATAATCCAAACATAGTGCGTTGCTTGCGCAGACAAATCATAGATTTTCATCAATAACGGCATTGCAGCAATAATGAGCAAAGAAATCGCACCATTTGCCAAATGAATAATTCGGCTAACCTTACGCTTATAGTATTCTGCTTGCTCATAGTCCCCAGCACCAACGCATTTTGAAATGATAACTGCTAAACCTAGCACGATAGAAATTCCTGGAAGTGCCTGAAACATAATAATCGTTCCACCAACCGAATTAGCTGCTATCGCCGCTGTTCCAAATAAAGACACAATTGATAACACAATCAAGCGACCAAGAAAGAACATGCCATTTTCAAACCCAAATGGTAGTCCAATACCAAGAACTTTTTTAATCATCTGCCAGTCAACTTTTTCACGCAAAAAGTTTCCCAAAGTTAATTCAGATGTCAAGTGATGTGCAAACCAAAGAACTAGCACCATGGCACCAACACGTGATAGCAAAATCGGTACTGCAACACCTTCGACACCCCAACCGAGACCATAAATCAAACTAATCCCCATTAAAATATTCAAGCCATTCATGACCAACATAATATTCATCGGCAAGCGTGATTTGTTTAAGGTTCTAAAAATCGCTGCGCCACAATTATACATGGCAATAAATGGTGTCGATAAGGCAACGATATTAAAATACCGATCGGCTTGGGCATGAACTGCTGGCGTAATTGAGCCAAACAAATGATTTAAAATTAACGGTTTAATGGCAAAAATAAAAACCGTAATCACGATACTAAATATAAGAGTGAATTTCGCTAATTGATTGATAGCTTTATTAGCATTTTCACCATCACGGTCACCTAAGTATTGACCTGCAACAATGCCGCCACCAGTTGCAAAAGCGGCAAAAATACTGATAAAGAGCGCCATGAGAAACTCCACAAGAGAAACACCCGACACTGCTGCTTCGCCAACTCTTGAAACTAAAATCGAGGCGATTAAGCCCACCAGATATTCCAACCCTTGTTCAATAATCAAAGGAATAAACAATTTAGCCAAATCACGATTACTAAAAAAATACGTTTTTTGCTGTGTTGCGACTACGTTACTTTCCATAATTTCCTCCTCTTTCTAATGTCATCTATTACTTTACACCTTTGAGTTAGCTCCAAGTCAAGGGAATTTTTCAATTTTTTATCTTTATTAACAAAAAACAACCAATCTGCTTTAGATTAGTTGTTTTTCTATTATTTTTTAGGCATCATTGTCTTAGCTTTGGCGGAATATTGGTCAATCACAATCTTAATCACGCCGACTGGTTTTGTCATTTTTTCGGTGAATTCAAATATTTTGCCAGCTTGGTGCTGCATGAGTAGATTAAGGGCGTAGGCTTTTTGCTCTGATTCTTCGATAAGCTCTGCTTTTCCACGTCCGATAAACGAACTAAAGAAAGCACCGTATTTACAAGGCACATCATAGTCGTAATCAGGCACCACTTCTCCCTCAATCTGAACACAAACATTGGGATTTTGGTGGATTAAATCAATTTTATGCCCTCGTCTCGCACCGTGTGTGTAAAAAATAAACTGGTCAGTTTCTTCACGGTATTCATAACCATAATGCAAAGGGATAACGTAAGGAAATTCCTCATCAAAAAGCCCTAAATGCAAAATCATATTTTTCTCAACAATAGCTTTGATTTCTGTCAAGTCAGTCACTTCACGGTCACGACGTCTCATTTTTGTCATAGGTTGCCCACCCATCATTTCTTTTTTCAAACATTATAGCAAAAATAAGCAGTAATTTCATGAAGCAGTCAAGACTATCTTACTTTTCCTCAAAAATAACAGTGACTATCTTGCCTGTCATGGCTTTTCTGAAATTCTGGCTGTCTTTAACATGTCCTAGATAAGTGTATTTAAAGCAGGTTTTACTATCATCATAGAAAAAGGTTAATTCATTTGTATGACATAGTAATAAATCACCTGCTTTTATCAAACAAGAACAGCGTTCTTGGTTTGGTAGGTGGTCAGCTAGTAAATAAAATTTCTCATTGCCATTCACATCAACCATTTCCAATTCAAGTAGCAAAAGTTCAGAAAAAGCTTGCGCGCTAGCATTATTTTCTAAGAAAAGCTCAAATGTTCCTTCTGCAATGGTTACTGTTATTGAGCGCATCAATCGACGACCTCAATGGTAATAATAACGTCCCCAGACCCAAGAGCTTCTGCCAAGCCTTGACTATCTGACATCGTTCCTAAGTCTGTATATTGGTAAGATGAGGGAAAATCATTATAGAAAAGAACCAAACCGTCGCCAGACCATAGTTTCAAATCACCAGCGTGAATCGTTCCTACTTTTTTATCATCGTTTGTGAATGTTTGGTTGAGCACCGCATATTTTTCATTACCGTTTACATCTCGCATATCAAGTGTTAGGGGCAAAAGATTTAAAAATTCCTGCGCTGCTTGTGACTGATTTAACGTGATTGTAAATGTCTCTCCATTAACCGTAGCTGTTACCATTTTTTCTTCCTCTGTTTTACTTGTCGTTGTTGTTTGTGTTTGCTTAGCTTGTTGATTATTTTGTACACTACTACAAGCGGACAAAACCAAAAGCATCATAACTAAGATAAAACACCCAAATTTTTTCATTTATTGCTCCTTGTACTCTTTGACCGCTTTTTTAAAACGTTCAACACCGTCAACTAACACTTCAAGCGGGCAAGCGTAATTCCACCTGATGAAAAGTTTACCATTGCCACCAAAAATGTCACCGTCAGATAGGATTAAACCTGTTTTTTGACGAATAAAGGCACATAATGCTGTTGTATTTTGTGAAATAGCAGAACAGTCCAGCCAAGCGAGATAAGTCGCCTTTGCTGGAACGATTTTGATTTCTGGAAAAGTTGTTGTCACTTGCTCAATCAAGTACGCACGATTTTTTACCAAGTACTCGTTAAGCTCATCTAACCATTGCCCTGCTTCATTGAAAGCTGCTTCTGTTGCTTGAATGGCAAAAGAATTTGGCTCAGCCACTTCGTCCGTATTGATGCCACGATTGACTCGTTTACGAAGGGCTTCATTTGGCACAGAAATTACCGACGTTTGCAAGCCAGCAATATTAAAAGCTTTTGACGGCGCTAAGCAAGTCATAGTGATATTTGCGATTTCTTCTGATACTGATGCAAACGGCGTATAATAGCTATCAGGATGTGTCAAATCACAATGCACTTCGTCTGATAAAATAAGGACATCATGTTTCAAACAAAGCTGACCAATTTTATCAAGCTCTGCCTTTGTCCAAACATAACCTGTCGGATTGTGGGGATTGCAAAAAATCATCAACGTCGTCTCGGGTTGCGCCAGCTTATTTTCCAAATCATCATAATCAAGCTGATAATTTCCATCCTTATAGACCAAAGAGCTTTCCAACACTTCTCGTCCATTGTTCAAAATAGAATTGTAAAAAATATTATAAACAGGCGTCAAAAGCACTACCTTATCACTTGGCTTAGTCATCTTACGAACAATTGATGAAATGGCAGGAACGGCTCCCGTGCAAAACATCAACCAATCTTTTTGAAGTGTGAATTCATGACGGTTTTGCCACCAAGAAATATAGGCTTCAAAGAAAGAATTTGGCACAGTATTGTAGCCAAAGGCGCCCTGCTCAATGCGCTTTTGCAGGGCATTTTTAATTTCTGGCGCCGTATCAAAATCCATATCCGCAACCCACATTGGAAGTTCATCCTCACCAATATCCCATTTATAGGAATTCACTTTACGACGATTGACAATTTTATCAAAATGATACTTAGGCACGCTCAAGCACATCCTTTCTCAATGAAATGGTTGTTTGCTTGGCATTGATTTCTGAGTCGTCAAAAATAATCTCACCAATGGCATCTGCTGTGATGTTCCCAGAAATCGGATTTTTAATACTAATAATGTCAGAATGAATATCTGCCTGCAAATTCTCAACGTATTCAAATACTAAATCCGAATTAATCAGCTAGCAATTCTCCAAAGTCACGTGTTTCATATAACAAAGCCCTTGGTTGCTTTCAATCGTACAATTGATAAACGTGATATCTTCTGAATTCCAAGCAAGATATTCGCCTACGATTGTCGAATCACGCACAACCACGTGTTTACAATTCCAAAAAGCATCTTTTGACAACAAAGTGCTATTTGAAATCTCAATATTTTCAGCACCGTCAAAGCAATAATTTCCTGCAATCGTCACATTATCCGCCTTGATATGCTTACTATTCATACCAAAATAATCACCCGTTATATTAACATTAGTCAACTTAATATCCTCACATGACCAGAGACTTTCTTGAGCATTTGGCATTTGGACATTTTCCAGAACAATAGCAGAGCTACAACGAAATGTCTTAGGTGCTTGAATGATACTGTCAGAAATATTGATTTGGTGCGTGTACCAGATACCTGAACGCGCTGTGTCAAGCAACTGAATCTTTCGTGCTTTGACATCACGTGAATACCAAAGTGGGTATTTCCAACGGAAAATATTATTTTCCAAAACAATATGACGACTTTCCTTTAACGGTGATTCGCCATCCGCAAATACTGATTGGGTAATGGTCATATTTTCTGCTTTAAAACAGGCACGTTCTCCTGTCAATAATTTTTGATTAATATCTGTCATTCTTATCCCTCCATTTTTTCAAAGTCTTTTTTAAGACCGAAACGCCATTCAGTGTACACCTTGGAGCCCACTCAAAGTCAAGCATTAATGTTTATTTTTTTAATCATGTAACCACTTCATTTTACAAAGTTACTTTATCACGATATAATAGCTATGACAAATGCTTATATAACATAGTTTATATAACTAAAAGGCATAGAAAGAGGACATTATGGACATTCGTGTGCTTAATTATTTTGTCACAATTGTGCAGACCAAAAGCATTTCCAATGCAGCTGACGCTCTGCACGTGACACAACCAACACTCTCACGACAAATTAAAGAATTAGAAGATGAATTAGACACGATTTTATTTCACCGAGGTAGCCGTGAAATTCAATTGACCGATGACGGGCAATACCTTTACAACCGTGCCATTGAAATTCTGGCATTGGTTGAAAAAACTGAAAATAACATTCGAAAATCAGATGGCATTGCTGGTGATATTTACATCGGAGCCGCCGAAAGTCAGTCGCTTGATATTGTTGCCCGCGCTATCAAAACACTAACCGAACAATATCCAGATATTCGTGTCCATATTCGCAGTGGTAACGCAGATGACATTCTCGAACATTTAAATAAAGGCGTTTATGACTTGGGAATTACCATTGGCAGTTACGATATCAAAAAATACAATCACCTAGCCCTTGACAACCGCGACCGCTGGGGAGCCTTGGTTCCTAAAGGACATCCGTTGACGCTGATTGAAAAGCCAAGCCTCACTGATGCTCTGGCTTACCCACTTATCACTTCTGCTCAAACGAGTACAGAACCTAGCGCATTGGCCGGTTTAGGAGATTATCGTATTGTTGCAACCTATAATCTGCTCTATAATGCTTCACTTCTCGTCAAAGCTGGTGTGGGAATCGCCCTTTGCCTTGGCAACATTATCGACACCTCATATCCAGATAGCGACTTAACCTTTGTTCCATTTGCTGAAAATAATCACGACACCCTGCAAATTCTCTGGAAAAAACAAAACACGCTATCCCCAAGTACCAAACAATTTCTCAAAATAATGCGTGAAGAAATCGAAAAATAATAATATTTTTCACCACAATAATAACCGCTAAAATACAAACTTTGGTGGTTTTTGTTTTTGCTCATATCATCTTGCATAGCCATTTTCAATATGCTACACTAATAACGTTTTTGCGTAAAACAATCGTTTAAATACAAAGGAGATATATAGGATGAAACGAGAAAGTTATTTTGACGGTGGTTTATTAAGTTACGTTGGACACAGTATTTTAGCTGGGTTGATTACCATTTTAACCCTTGGAATCTGCGCACCTTGGGGCATTTGTATCATGATAAACTGGAAAGTCCAACATACTGTTATTGACGGACACCGTCTAGCCTTTGACGGAACAGCCACACAACTCTTTGGCAATTGGATTAAGTGGCTCATTTTAACTATCATTACAATCGGTATCTACTCATTCTGGCTTAATATTAAATTGCAACAATGGATTACCAAACACACGCACTACTTAGACTAAATTAGGAAAACGTGCAAAAAAACTGAACCACGTTAAAAGCTGAATGGAGAATTTTTAATGAAAAAAATGTTATTAGGAGGAGTATTGCTCCTTTCTGCTACTACACTTGTTGCTTGCTCAAATACCTCAGATGAAGAAACAACTACGACTTCTATTGAGGTTATCGAAGAATCAAGCTCTAGTAAAGAGGAGACATCTCACAACCTTTCATTTGACGAAAGTTACACTTTCACTGAAGCTGATATGCATGTTACTGGATATGAATCAACAGGTTTAAAAATGACAATACAGAAACCTGTTATAGATGAAAATATTGACTTAAAAGAAGGATATCCAGAGGAAGAATATAGTAAATTTGAAGGTAAAAAAGCACTTGTTGTTACAACAATAGTAGAGAATACAAGTTCAGATTATATTGATTTAGGTGGATGGACTGTTTTAGATTCTGAAGGTAAAACCTTGGATTACACATTTACAAATGTTTCAACCCAATCTATTGATGGCTTAACAGCAGGTCAAAAAGCAACTATTGTTGATGTTTATCTTGTAAGTGACGATACCCCTGTCACTGTTTCCTACGAAAACGCAACTTGGAAATAAGCACTAAATACTCATCATAAGATACCTAACTAGAAACTATAACAAAAACTAGCTAGCAAAAATTGCTAGCTAGTTTTATATATTCCTCACTCCACGATTGCTTTGGCGATTTCTTGTGGAGTGATGTTGGTAAAGTATTGGGTGGTATCAATTGTTTGGAGTTTGGCTAAGACATCTGGGTATTCGTAGCGAAGTCCGATTAGGGCTTGTTCAATGTCAGCCACATCTTTGATGCCAAAAAAGTCACCGTAAAGTTTCATTCCTTTAATGACTGATTTTTCAACATTAGCATATGTGGTAATTTTTCCTGCTGGGTAACGAACAGAGCGTTTAATTGTATATTCTGGTGCTTCTCCGTAAGTCCAGTCCCAAGTGCCAAATTGTTGGTCAGCCAAGGCTTGAATGTTTTTCAGGTCATCATCAGAAAAGACATATTCTGTCATATCAGGATAAGATTCTTTCATTTTATTTAACAATTGATTTGAAAAGGCTTCAACAGTCATTTTTTCTGGCAATTCATCTAAGATATTGGTCACACGCGCACGCACAGATTTAACCCCTTTGGATTCAATTTTATCTTTTGAAACTTGCAGGGCATTTCCAAGAACAGTCATATCCACGTCAAATAACAGACAACCATGATGCATCATTCGTCCTTTATAATAAGCTTGCGCATTGCCACAAAATTTCTTTCCGTCAATTTCGAGGTCATTACGTCCCGTAAAAGTCGCTGTCACCCCTAAATCAGCTAGCGTTTCAATGACAGGTTGGGAAAAGGTCTTAAAATCAAAAGCCCCTTCTTGTGATTTATTAGAAATAATCGTGTAATTCAAATTATTGAGGTCATGGTAAACCGCACCGCCACCTGATAAACGACGAACCACATGAATACCGTGTTCATCTGTATAAGTTTTGTTAATTTCTTCGATAGCATTTTGGTGTTTACCAATAACAATCGTTGGCTCATTAATCCAAAGAATGAAAAGCTCATCTTCAGCTAACAATTCACGAAAAGCGTAAGCTTCCAAAGCCACATTGTAGGCAGGATTATGGGAGTTATTGACAATATATTTCATGCGAAAGCTCCTTTTTATAACATATAAGGATAGTATAGCAAAATCGCCGCTTTCAGTCTCTTAATCTGCTTGGAAGAATTCCTCGATGAAGATACTTGAATGCTTATCATCAATTCAAAGCTCGGCTAAGACGACTGACAAAATCTGGGATATCTTCTAAATCAATTTTACTAAAATCAGTCATTTCCTTAAACGTTGTTTTGATTTTATTAGCTGGAACAATCATGGTATCGTAAACACAACCCTTCCGTTTTCAGCTTGTTTTTCAAATCACACTGATTGATTTATCTGGAAAAATCACCAAGAAATATTGACTGCTGACATTTGAGGAAAGCTTTATCGGCGACTAAAACTGTTCAAATTCCTTTTCTTACACTAGCGTTGCCAATGCCAATGGATGAGTCAATTTAACACCTTTTACGGTTATCCCAGTCAGTTATTTTCTCTTAGCTGATCTGCTACGACGTCTTCTTATTTGAGTATTAACGAATATAGGTTTCTATTTTCTTCTGATTGTAGCCAACTGTATCCACATAATAACCGCGACACCAAAATTTTCTATTCCCATACCTATATTTCAGATTGGCATCTCTATCAAAAATCATTGAACTACTTTTTTCCTCCTTTTAAATAGCCCATAAATGATGAAACACTCCGTTTTGGTGGAATACTCACCAACATATGAATATAATCTTTACACACTTTTGCTTCAGGTGGGCGTTACGATAAACCTTTTGAACGTTTTGAGGCGAAAACAATATGATACTTACAATTCCATGTTGTGTGTACGAAACTATCATTATCCTGATTCACAAGCAACTCGCTGTTGCTATTGGGGGTGTTCCATTAACTTTTCTATAATTGGGGGATTCCTTATTTCTTAAAATTCAATAACATGGGGTTGAATATCTGAATCATGATTTGCCAAAGATTCAATACAGTTAGGGTCTAAACTTTGTTCTCTAATCCAAGCTAATGATTGGCGTTGCTTTGCTCTGTCGGCAGCAATACCTGATGTAATCATTTGTTCCCAACTTTTTGTCGCATAACCGCCATCTGAAAATAATAGGATAAATTTGCCTTCGTCATTTTTAACTTTTACAGCAAATAAGCCATCTGCATGCCCTGGGATACTAATTAATTCAATCGAACCATCACCCAGCAAGTCATAAGATTTTGAAAATGCTCCTTGAGTGTCATTCCAATCAAAGGCAGTAAGATTAACGCCTTCCCACCAAGTTTTTCGATAACGGACTCTATTCGTTAATTTTTGAGCAAACGCCAATTCGTCAGCTGATACCAGAAATTTTTTAGCGTTGCTTACTTGCTTTAAACCATTAGCGTGGTCACAATCAAGATGTGTCAAAAGCACCGCATCAAGGTCTGAATCTTTGATTCCTAGCTTTAATAGTTGTTCATCAATACATTGTCCCAAACCAACTTTTCCTTGATTAATTTTGTAAAGTAACCTACTATTTAATGATTTTATTTGCGACTTTTTATCAAAAATACCGTTCGGGCTCATGTCTCGTGACCAACCAGTATCGACAAGAAACGTTCCTTTTGGGTGTTCAATTAGATATGAAGAAACAGGAAGCCAAATGCGATCTTCTTTTTTGCCAAAGATACCTGATGCTTCAACCACACTACAATCATCTCCACCAAAAGGCAATTTGGGGGCGACACAAACTTCACCAGTATGAAAAACATGAATTTTAATTTTTCTCATAAGAATATTTCCTCCCTTATTAGGTAACTAACTTTTATTGGTTTTATTATAAAACAAAGACTGTTTCAGTCACACTACACAAATGACAAATGTGTTCAAAGTTCTACGATAGATTCAAGAGTTTGATCAATCAACTTTTTCATTTCCTCAGTGTTAACCTTACTTGGATTTTATATTTAGCAAGAATAAGCACTAATCATTGCTAAACTAACACTTACTACCACAAGATAATAAGCACACAATTTTTTCAAGCGAAGCTTTATAACAAAAGGCAGCAACGCCCTCCAATGGGAAGTAAATAAGCCCAAAAACAGACAACAGCGAGCACAAATAGAACAGCTATAATGCGTTTTGATAAGGGATTTTTCTTAGTCATAGACGTCACCTCGCCATAACATCCAAATGAAAATCGCAGAGCCTAAAACGCCCAATATTACTGAAACCGATAGTTCATAAGGACAGATAATGAGACGAGCTAAAATATCACACGCCAAGACCAAACATACCCCACTCCAAAAAACAAGTCGCCTACTTTTTTTCAAATGATTCCCAACAAAATGACGGACGATATTAGGAATAATCACGCTAAGATCAGATTAAGAAATAACCATTCGTATTGATTGGTCTGAATCATAGCAAAAGAACCCTGTGTCCACAAGGTCATTGATTGTACCAAGTTAAAGCGGGAAGCAATCCTTTCTGCTACTGCTCCAATCATGCCACCATAAATGAGACCAATGAGTGATAACATCCATTTTTCCTTAAAAGGCACCCGCTGCCAAAACGATTGCCATGGTTCTAGGTAGGCGTGATTCAAAAAAGACCGGATAGACTACCTCTTCCCCTTGAAACAATTTAAGCTAGGAAAATTGTGAACTTACCCCAATACTTAGTGATAAGAACATTAAGACAAGACTGAGGGGAAGCAACCAGCGTATAGCTCTCATAAGCTTCCTTCCTAAAAAATTGAACAATTTATTTTCATACCTTGTCCCTTATTACTTTAGTAAATTGTCATGCAAGCGTCAATTAATATTGCAGAATATTCTGAAAATCAAACATGTTGTTTCATCCATAAAAGTATGCTCTAAAACTATGTTTAGAGCATACTTTTGATTTATTTCTTCGGTGGGTTATGAATAGCTTCGCCAATGGTATCAAGGAAAGCTTCATACATATTTTCAGAGAAGGTTGGGTGTCCATGAATCGCTTGGGCAACGTCATCAACGGTCAATTCATTTTCCATAATGGTTGCCGCTTCATTAATAAGCTCTGCTGCTGCGGGGCCAATGATATGCACTCCAAGGATTTCATGATACTTGCTATCAGCGATGACTTTGACAAATCCTTGAGCTTCATTAGACGCAAGAGCTCGCCCATTGCCTGTGAAGCTTGATTTTCCAATCAAAATATCGCCGTATTGCTCACGCGCGGCCTCTTCTGTCATTCCAACCATGGCAACTTCTGGGTGAGTGTAAACCGCTGCTGGTGTGTAGGTGAGATTGGCTTTGCGATGATTGCCACGGAGAGCATTTTCAGCAGCCACTTCTCCCATACGATAAGCAGCATGCGCTAGCATTTTTTGACCATTGACATCACCAGGGGCATAAATACCAGAGATTGACGTTTCTTGGTAAGCATTGACTTTGATACGATTACCTTCCATATCAAGATTGAGATTTTCAAGACCTTGCATTTGGGGAATACGTCCAATTGATAGAAGCGCTTTATCTGCTTGAATTGTCTCACCATTGGTTAGCGTCAACTCAAGCTGGCTATTTTTCTCAACAATTTCGGCTACTCCGACATTGGTTTTAATGGTCATACCTTTTTTCGTCAGAATTTTTTGCAATTCCTGCGAAATTTCCTTGTCCATAGCTGGAATAATGCGGTCTGCCATTTCAATAACGGTCACATCAACGCCGTAAGATGCCCAAACCAGTCCAAGCTCAATTCCAACAACACCGCCACCCATGACAACTAATGATTTCGGTACTTCACGTAGATTAAGGATATCATCAGAAGTCAAAACAAGCGGTGAATCAATACCTGGAATATTAATGCGTGATACTTTTGAACCAGTTGCTAAAATGATACTATGTCCCTTAATTGTTTCTGACCCAATCGTTACCGTCTTGTCTGGATTGACTTGAGCCAGTCCGTCAAAAATGGTTACTTTATTAGCTTTCAAGAGACCACGAACGCCACCTGTTAATGTTTTGACAACGGAATTTTTAAACTCAACGGTTTTATCCATGTCAATACTGTAATTAGTTGAAGCCAGATTAATACCACGACCAGCAGCAATTTTTAGTCCATCAAGGATTTCGGCATTTTTGAGATAAGTTTTAGTTGGGATACAGCCAACATTTAGACACGTACCACCAAATTCTGATTTTTCAACGATAGCAATTTTGCCACCGAGTTGCGCACCACGAATGGCGGCATAATAGCCAGCAGGACCACCACCAACCACAATCATGTCATACTCATCAGCTGCAAGTGGAGCTTTTTGTTCAGAAGTCACATCAGCCGTCACCGCCTTTGGCACTTCCAAGCCTGCTGCGGTTAAGTCTGCCGCTGCTTGTTCTGGTGTTACTTGCGCAACTTCGTCAATAACTTCACCTTCAGCACCAAGGTAGCCAATGATTTCTGTCACAGGAACAACATCACCAGCCTCGTGAACAATTTTCAAAAGCATGCCAGAATCTTCGGCTTCGATTTCCATATTCGTCTTATCAGACATGATTTCAAGCAGAATATCGCCCTCTTGGACAAGCTCACCTTCTGCTTTTTTCCATTCAATAATTTCGCCCTCTTGCATGTCAACACCAAGCTTGGGCATGATAATTTCTACTGCCATTTTACGTTTTCCCTTCAGAAAATTCTTTTGTTCCTCAGTCAGCTTTGGGCGGCTTTCACCCAAGCAACCGACTATATCATTTATTTGTCAACATTAGGCTTTCAAGATGACCGAGTCACCTATGTCACCGCCCACGTTTTTTACTTTAGATTAGCAATTCTAGCGGATTTTCAAGAAGCGCTTTTAAATCTAGCATGAATTTTGCACCATTCATTCCGTCAACCAATCGGTGATCAATGGTCAAACTCATTCCCATAATTGGGCGAATAACCACTTCACCGTCATGAACGACGGGTGTTTCAATAGTTGCTGAAATCCCAAGAATTGCCGAATTTGGTTGATTAATAATCGGATTAAACGACTTCACTCCAAACATCCCAAGGTTCGTTATGGTGAATGTTGAGCCAGACATTTCAGCTGCTTTCAATTTACCAGCTTGTGCTTTTTGAATCACATCTTTTGATGCTACCACAAAGTCTGACAAACTCATCTGGTCTGCACCATGAACCACAGGAACCACTAAACCTTCAGAAAGCCCAACAGCGATTGCAAGATTGACAAAATGATGTAGTTCGATGTCTTGGGCGTCGTTAATCAGAGAAGCATTAAGGAAACGGTGTTCCTCCTTCATCAAGGTCTTAATCACAGCAAGCCCAATTAAGTCCGTAAAGGTCACCTTGTAACCAGTTTTTGCCATAATTGGCTCAATGAGTTGCTTACGCAAGGCAATCAGATTCGTCATATCAATATCATAATTAAGCGTAAAGGTCGGTGCTGTAAAGTAAGAATGGCTCATTCCCTTTGAAATTGCCTTACGCATAGCAGACATCTTAATGACTTCAACTCCGTCACTTGCAGCCGTAACATCAGCCAAAGCTCCTGCTTGCGGTGTAACTTTTACATCTGCTTGTTCTTTTTGCGGCGCAACATCACCTAGACTTGCTAAAACATCTTCCTTGGTAATCTTACCAGAAACACCCGTTCCCACCAGTGTCTCAAGGTCAACACCTTTGTCCTTTGCAATCTTACGAGCCAGTGGCGTCACACGAATCTTACTAAATTGTTCCACATCTTCCTTGTGAATCCGCCCATTTTCACCGCTGCCAGTGATTTTTTCAAGGTCAATACCACGCTCACGTGCCAACTTTCTAGCAGCAGGCGTAGCACGGACTTTTCCAGTCTCAGATGTCTTTTGAGAAATCGCTGACGCTGTGCTTGCTTGCAACGGTTGAGCTTTCGCTTCCTGAGCTGATGCTGACTGTTCAACGTGTTTCTCACCCACAGAATCAATAAGAGTTTCACCCTCTGCTCCGATATAGCCGATAATTTCGGTAACAGCTACGACATCACCTGCCGGATGAACAATTTTTAACAGCACGCCAGAATCTTCAGCTTCAATTTCCATATTGGTCTTATCAGACATGATTTCAAGCAGAATATCACCCTCATTGACCTCATCACCTTCAGCTTTTTTCCATTCAAGAATTTCCCCTTCTTGCATGTCCACACCAAGCTTTGGCATAATAATTTCATTTGCCACAGAAAACACCTCCCTTAGGCATCACGACCATTGCGTGCCATTTTATAAATGGCTGCTTTAATCTTAGCAACGTCTGGCAAAATGCCCTGTTCTAAAACACGTGCGTATGGTACTGGCACATCTTCGCTTGCCAAACGTACAATCGGATAATCAAGATAATCAAAAGCTTCACTTTCCGTAACTAGCGCAGCTATTTCCCCAATAAAACCACCTGTCTTGTAAGCGTCATTAACCAACATGAGCTTCCCAGTCTTTTTCACCGAATTGATAATCAACTCCTTATCAAGTGGAATAAGTGTCCGTGGGTCAACCACTTCAACGCTAATGCCGTCAGCTGCTACTTCATCTGCTGCTTGAAGAACACGCTCCAACATACGACCATAAGAAACAATGGTTAAATCAGTTCCCTCACGCTTAATATCACCTTTTCCAAGCGGCAAATAAAAATCAGAATCCAAGTTCACTTCCTCTTTCTTGCCATAAAGCGCCTTTGGCTCCATGAAAATAACAATATTATTATCACGAATGGCTGATTTTAAAAGCCCTTTGGCGTCATTAGCATTCCCTGGAGCAACAACCTTAATACCAGGAATATGGGTTAACCAAGCTTCCAGAGACTGCGAATGTTGCGCTGCTGAACCGATACCAGAACCAGAGGCTACACGAAAGGTTACTGGCGTTTTCAAACCACCACCAAACATATAATTATTTTTAGCGCCGTTATTAACAATGGCATCAAGGGCAATGGTGATAAAATCCATAAAGGTCACATCAACAATCGGACGAAGCCCAGTTATCGCAGCGCCAATGGCACTTCCTGCAATAGCCGCTTCTGAAATCGGTGTATCCTTGATACGTTCAGGTCCAAACTCCTCAAACATACCAACAGACGTTCCAAAGTCGCCACCGTAAATACCAACATCTTCTCCCATGAGAAAAATCGTATCATCTTTTCGCATTTCTTCTGTCATCGCAAGATTGACAGCTTCACGTAATGCCATTTGTTTTGTTTCAGTCATTGTCTTTCTCCTCTTATGATTAAAAAGCTGCCTAATCTACCCAGACATCTTCAAATGCTACTGACAAATCTGGTTCAGGGCTATTTTGAGCAAATGCGTAAGCATCATCAATTTCTTTAACCACTTGTGCATCAATAGCATCCAATTCGTCATGGCTTGCCAAATGATTTTCAGTCAAATACGTACGGAATTTGACAAGTGGGTCTTTTTTCTTCCAGTCATCAACTTCCTCTTTACTACGGTATTTACCTGCGTCAGCTGTCGAATGCCCAAACCAACGGTAAGATTCTACCTCAACAATGGCTGGACCATTTCCAGAACGCACGTGGTCAACCGCTTTCCCCATTGTCTCATAAACCGCTAGGACATCATTGCCATCTTCGCAGTAAAAACCAGGAATGCCATAAGCTTCAGCACGTGTGTAGAGATGCGGTGTATTGGTCGCTCTCGTAATATCCATAGAGATACCATAGCGATTATTGATAATAAAGAAAATAACAGGTAATCCCCAAGTAGCTGCTAAGTTTACTGATTCATGAAAAGAACCCTCATTTGTCGCACCGTCACCAGAAAAGGCAACAACAATGTTGTCCGTTTTTTTATAGTCTTGTGTCAACGCTGCACCAACAGCAAGCGCATAACCACCGCCAACAATACCATTTGTACCATAATTGCCTTTTTCAAAATCTGCCAAATGCATGGAACCACCACGACCTTTTGACACACCAGTCACCTTGCCAGCGAGTTCAGCCATCATTTTGTTCAAATCCATGTCTTTAGCAATACATTGCCCATGCCCACGGTGATTTGAAAAAATAATATCATCATAAGTCAAATGTGCTATTGCTCCAACACTGGCCGCTTCTTCCCCAACTGAAAAGTGTGTCATGCCTTGGACAAAACCACGTCGGACTAACTTATTAATGCGCATATCAAACTCACGAATACGCTGCATTTTGAGATACATATCTATATATTGTTCTTGAGACAAATTCATCATATTGCCCTCCAAATATCTTTTTCTTAGTCCATTTATCATATGATATTATTTCCCAAATCACAAATTATTGAACCGAAAGTTTGAAAACGTTTTTAAAAAGTGGCGTAAAAAGAGAAATTTAGTATATCTTTAAAGATCAAACGTAATGATTTTTTCTTGACTGTTTAAATCGAATGATTTTCTTGTTTCGTTGTCTATGAGATACCTTAGATTAGTAAGCCTAACATCATGCATACGTTATAACTTTCAGCTCAATCAGGTTAATTCACATCCCTCCCCGATACCTCACAATCATCAAGGTTGGGAGTCACTATTATGTTCACCGGCAGCGGGTCACTATAGAGGACTTTCACTCCATATATACACCATGCCCGTCGTACACTAAAAAAGCCTTGAAATTAATCAAAGCTTTTAATCATTATACCTCTTTTCCTAAAATTTCATTAATCTCTTGGCTATAAAGGATAGCTTTTCCACCATAAACCGCTTGGATACCATTATCTACATCTAAAATCGCTGTAGCTCCGGTTAATTTTAAACTTTCCTTATCAACTTTATGACTATCTGATAAAGACACCCGTAAACGTGTTGCACAAGCCGTGACATGTTCAATATTAGCTTCGCCACCAAGCGCCTCTATGATACTTATAGAAATTTCTGTCAAAGAAGAATTTTCTTTAGATGCCTGCACAGAAGTCTCCTCACTCATAACCATTCCTGGAATAGCAACTTTAAATCTACTGATCAGGAAACGAAAGACTACATAGTAAATTCCTGCCCAAACTAATCCCACTGGTAACACTAAGAGCCAATTCGTTTTGTCATTTCCTTGTAGAACACCAAAAAGTAAGAAGTCGATGATACCTCCTGAAAAGGAGTTACCAATACGAATAGATAACAAATCAGCAACAAAGAAAGACAGACCATCTAAGAAAGCATGTACAACATAAAGCCATGGGGCTACAAATAAGAAAGAAAATTCAATAGGTTCTGTAATACCGGTTAAGAATGACGTTAAACCGCTACTAAAGTAAAAGGAGCCATTAGCTTTACGATTAGCTTTTGGAATTGAATGATACATCGCCAAACAAGCTGCTGGAAGACCAAACATCATAGTCGCAAAACGTCCCGCAAAGAAGCGTGTACCATAAGTAAAGAGACCGGTATGATTCGGATCTGCCAACTGAGCAAAGAAAATATTTTGTGCACCTTGAATCGTCTTACCAGCAACCTCTTCAACACCGCCCAAAGAAGTATACCAAAACATAGGATAAATGGTATGGTGTAAACCAACAGCACCCGTTAATCTCAGAAAGAAACCATATAAGAAAGAACCAAAACTTCCCATTGTAGCAATAGCTTCTCCCAATGAAACGAGAAGATTTTGAACAGGTGGCCAAATAACATAGAAAATACTACCAATCACAATAGCAACTAAAGAAGAGACAATGGGAATAAAACGTGAACCACCAAAGAAACCTAGATAAGCTGGTAATTCAATCCGGCGATATTTATTATGAAGAATAGAGACTACATAACCAATAACTAGCGCACCTAAAACGCCTGTATCAATAGTAGCACCTTCTGCGGAAAAGAGTTGTAATAAACTACTGATAGTTGCTGTATAGACCAGATAAGCTACTCCACCTGATAAGCCTGCTGTCCCTTTATCAGAATCCGCAAGACCAACAGCCACGCCAATACTAAAAATTAAAGCAATGTTATTAAAAACAGCACCACCTGCTCCACTCATTACAGCAAATATAGTCTGCAACCATTCTTGACCTAAAAGTGGAAATTGAGCAATAGCATTAGGATTAGATAGAGCACCACCAATTCCTAACAATAAACCTGCTACAGGTAAAATAGAAATAGGCAACATAAACGCTTGACCTAAACGTGAAAATTTCTTAAACATAAAATCTCCCTTCAATTTAATCTATATTCGTTGCCTCAATAAATGGTTTTGCAATCACCAATGGTCGTGTGATAGCAGAGCCGACAACTACTGTATGAACACCTAGTTGTAAAACACGTCTAACCTTACTTGGTGTATTAATATTTCCTTCAGCAATCACTGGTGTCTCCAAAACTCCAACAGCTTTCCTAATAATTTCAAAATCATTAGATTCAATTGCTAAATCTTGACTTTGTTTAGTATAACCAACTAAGGTAGTTCCAATAAAATCAAAACCTAATTTATCTGCAACTATCATTTCATCCATGGTTGAACAGTCAGCCATTAATAATTGTTCTGGGTAAGACTGTCTAATTTGAATCACGAATTCTTCTAAAGTCTGACCATTAGGTCGACTAGATGTCGTTGCATCCAAAGCAATAATGTCAACCTTTGTCTCTACTAATGCATCAATTTCATCCATAGTCGGCGTAATAAAAACATCAGCATTCTCATAATTTTTTTTAATAATACCGATAATCGGTAAATCTACCGCTTCTTTAATCTCTGTAATATCACGAATTCCATTAGCTCTAATCCCAACAGCACCTGCTTGTGCAGCTGCCTTAGCAAAAAGCGGCATAACTCCTCCTTTTTCCGAATACATAGGCTCACCTGGTAAAGCTTGGCAGGAAATAACTACTCCCCCCTTAAGTTGTTGTAAAAAGTACTCTTTTTTTGTCATAATTCCTCCTTATAAGAAATAATCGTTTTGTGGTAACGTTTTTGTTTTTCATCTTGATTAACTGCTAATTGGTAAGCAAATAAGCAGTCAATCAACAATAAAATAGGAAATTGTGGTGAAATACGATTCCCATAAGATAAGTTATCTCGTGAAGCCAATAAAACTAATTCATCCCAAGAATCATCTCTTTGAGTAACAATTTGGGTTGTCATTAAAACCGTCTTAGCCCCCCTTTCCTTAGCAGTCATTAGAGCATTTATCACAGATTTGGTTTTTCCTGACAGAGACGCTGCAATAACCAAACAATCTGGTCCCACTAACATACTAGACCATATCAGTTCATCATTATCTGTTACAATATCAAAATCAAAGCCCAACCTCATAAAACGTGTCTTCATCTCTTTCAAAGCTTGAGCCGAGCTCCCCTTACCATAAAGATATATACGGTTAGCTTCTTCAATCAAGCGTGTAATCCGTGTGAGTTGCTGTTCATCAATCACTGAATAGGTCTTTTCTAGCAATTGCTCATAGTCTGCCATAACCCTCTTAGTTACATTATTTTTTAAGGTGCTTGACTCTCCTTTTAAATGTAATTTAGATTCCTGATAAGAAAAAATAAATTCTCTGTAACCACTAAAACCACATTTTTTAGCAAAACGTGTCAAACTAGCTTTTGATACATGTAAACGTTGACAAATTGCGCCAGAACTCACATCTTTTTCTGAGGTATTAGTGATAAAAAAATGTGCAATTGTTTGTTCAGTATCTGTCATAGAATCCCAATATGATTCTATGAGAGGCTCTATTTTTTTTAATGTTTTATCCATAAGAAACACCTCCCACCATCAAGTATAGCGCTTACACTTTTTAATTTCAATAGTTTCAAAAATTCAGAAACTACTTTCTGTTTTTCTCTTTTTTTATGCTTTTTTCTAAAACTAGTTTTAAAAATTATGATAACCACTTGTATAGTTATTAAAATTAAACTAAAAAATAGTACCTAGATAGCTCCTTATCAAGTAAATAGTGAAATAAACAATTGCAACCACTTACTGATAGAATGTTTGAAAAAGATATTCCTTAAGCAAACGAATAGAAAAATTTCTTATGTAGTCAATAAAAAATTCTAAAAATATCAACGAAATATTTATTAAGGTTGACATAAAATATCTACACTATAAATGATAATGTTCCCTCCTACTTAGCTTGATAAATAAAAATATAAAAAAGAATAACCCAGTAAAAGAGGTTATTCTTTTTTACATTTTCACATATTGATAAAATAAATTTTAACAATGATTTAATTCAGCTATTCACTAATGGCGTTACCTGTGTAAAGTTGGTAATAACGACCTTTTTGCGCAATCAATTCGTCGTGGTTACCACGTTCGATGATACGTCCTTGCTCGAGAACCATGATACAATCCGCATTGCGAACTGTTGACAAACGGTGAGCGATAACAAAAGTTGTACGACCTTTCATCAACGCATCCATACCTTCTTGGACGTGAACTTCGGTACGCTTATCGATTGATGATGTTGCTTCATCCAAAATCAAAGCAGGTGGATTTGCCACAGCTGCACGTGCAATCGCAAGCAATTGACGTTGTCCTTGAGATAAATTACTTCCGTCACCTGTCAAAATGGTATCGTAACCTTCTGGCAAACGTTTAATGAAATCATGTGCATTAGCTAACTTAGCCGCAGCAATACATTCGTCGTCAGTCGCATTCAAACGTCCGTAACGGATATTATCCATAACTGTTCCTGTGAAAAGGTGTGTATCTTGCAATACAATCCCTAAGCTACGACGAAGGTCAGCTTTTTTGATTTTACGAATGTTAATACCGTCGTAATGAATCTTACCTTCTTGAATATCGTAAAAACGGTTAATCAAGTTTGTAATAGTTGTTTTACCAGCACCAGTTGAGCCAACAAAGGCAATTTTTTGACCAGGTTCCGCAAACAAATTAATATCATGTAAAACCATTTTATCATCACTATAACCAAAGGTTACATCTGAGAAGGTTACACGACCTTCTTGCTTGTGATAAGTTACGGTGCCGTCTTCGTGTGGATGTTTCCAAGCCCACATACCAGTTGTTTCTTCAACTTCTTGAAGATTTCCAGCAGTGTCCTCAGTAGCATTTACCAATTCAACATAACCTTCATCTGTTTCCACTTCAGCATCAAGTAGATTAAAGACACGATCAGCACCAGCCATCGCCATAATAACTGCGTTGATTTGTTGACTGATTTGTGTGATTGGGTTTGTAAAACTACGGTTAAGCGCTAGGAAAGAAACCAATGTTCCCAAAGTCAATCCAGCATAGCCTTGAAGAGCTAGGGTTGCCCCAAGCATGGCACAAAGCACATAGGAAATATGTCCAATATTAGCTGATACTGGCATCAAAATATTAGCATAGATATTAGCATTTGTAGCAGAATAGCGGAGCTGTTGATTGATTTTTCGGAAATCTTCTTTAGCACGTTCTTCGTGATTGAAAACTTTAACCACTTTTTGACCGTCCATCATTTCCTCAATGAACCCATTGACACGCCCAAGGTCATTTTGTTGATTATGGAAATGCTTAGACGATTGCGAAGCAATTTTACGCGCTACTGATAATAACACCACAACCATAAAAAGTGATAATATTGACAAGGGAACATTCAAAAGAAGCATACTTGTAAATGTTACCACAATCGAAAAAACCGAATTAATGACCTGAGGAATACTCTGGCTAATCAACTGACGAAGTGTATCAACGTCGTTAGTATAGATAGACATGATATCACCGTGAGCATGTGTATCAAAGTATTTGATTGGCAAGCGTTCCATATGAGTGAACAAATCAATACGAATACGACGCATTGTTCCTTGTCCAACATAAACCATCAAACGATTATAAGTGTAAGAACTTAGAACACCAATAATACCAATGATGATTAATTGGAAAATAGCGTGCGCTAACCCTGAAAAATCTGGATTTTTAGCAGCTAAAAGAGGTGTAATATAACTATCAATCAATGTTTGCATGAACAAACTAAAGCGTACCATACAAAGCGCTGTTACTAAAATCAAAACCAATACTAGCAAGAAGCGCCATTTATAGTTTTTCAAAACATAAGCCAACACACGTTTTAGCGTATCTTGTTTATTAATTTCTTTTTTGGTTTGAGCCATTAATTGCTACCTCCTTCCGCATCAAAATCACCACTACCTTGCTGTTGAACATCGCTAATTTCACGGTAGATCGCATTTGTTTGTAATAGTTCATCATGACTGGCAAATCCCGAAATCTTACCATCATCAAGAACTAAAATTTTATCAGCGTGTTGCACACTAGAAATACGTTGGGCAATAATAATTTTAGTTGTCCCAGGAATGGTTTCAGCAAATGATTGACGGATATTCGCATCTGTCGCAGTATCAACAGCACTAGTTGAGTCATCCAAAATCAATACTTTTGGTTTTTTCAACAACGCGCGGGCAATACAAAGACGTTGTTTTTGCCCACCAGAAACGTTACTACCACCTTGTTCAATCCAAGTGTTATATTTGTCTGGGAAGCGTTCGATAAATTCATCTGCGCAAGCTTGACGGCAAGCTTCCATACATTCTTCATCTGTCGCATTTTCATTTCCCCAACGAAGATTATCTAAAATAGTACCTGAGAAAAGGACATTTTTCTGAAGAACAACCGCTACTTGGTCACGAAGAACTTCCAAATCGTATTCGCGAACATCACGTCCACCAACTTTAATTGAACCAGAATCAACATCATAAAGACGTGAAATCAAATTAGCAAATGAGGTCTTACCAGAACCTGTTCCACCAATAACTCCAATGATTTCACCAGATTTAATACTCAGGTTTATATCAGAAAGCACCTCTTCACCACCGCCATGTTTATAAGAAAAATGCACATGATCAAAAACAATACTTCCGTCTGAAACTTCCATCAATGGATTTTCAGGATTAACAATGTCAGCTTTTTCGTTGAGTACCTCAGAAATACGTTCTGCACTAGCTGTACTCATTGAAATCATAACCATAATCATTGACAACATCATCAATGACATCATCATGGCAAAGATATAAGAAAGAAGTGACGTTAGCTCCCCTGTCGTTAAACTACCCGCTACAATAAAGCGGGCTCCGAACCAAGACAAGCAAATCATACAAGCGAAGATGATAAACATCATGATTGGATTATTAAAAATAACAATTTTTTCCGCTTTCACAAATAAACGGTAGATATTTTCAGCAGCCTTGGTGAATTTTTTATTCTCATAATCTTCACGGACAAAAGCTTTTACCACACGAATACCAGAAATATTTTCTTGGACACTGGCATTCAAGTCATCGTATTTACGGAAAACATAGTTAAAAGCGGGCATTGCTTTACGCATGATGAACAGCAATGAAGCCGCTAAAATAATAACAGCAAGTAGGAAAATCAAGCTTAATTGACGATCAACCACAAAACACATAAACATACTGAAAATGATTGTTAACGGTGCTCTGACAACCACACGAATAATCATTTGGTAAGCATTTTGCACATTTGTCACGTCGGTTGTCATACGTGTTACAAGACCAGCCGTGCTGTATTTATCAATATTTGAGAAAGCAAATGTTTGAATATTGTCATACATTCCTTCACGCAAATTAGCAGCAAAACCAGCTGAAGCCTGTGCCGCAAATTTCCCTGCTAGAAAACCTGTCGTCAAACCACAAATAGCTAAAAGTAACATAAATAAACCATATTTCATGGCTACCGCAAGATTTCCTGCCTGAATCCCTTGGTCAATCAATTTTGCAATCACAAAGGGAATAGACATATCGAAAAAAACTTCCAAAGCGGCACATAAAGGAGCTAATAAAGATGGCGTTTTATACTCCTTCACTTGCGCGAGTAAAGTTTTAATCATTCTCGTTACCTCTTTCTACAACATTATAATAAGCTTTTTCAAGCAATAAATGAAAAGTCTCTTGCTCATCTCTGGTAAAGTTCCCAACGATTGCAACTTCTGAATCCTCTAGGTGCTCACCTAAACGATTAATCAAAGCTCTACCATCATCAGAAATTTGAACTTTTTTAATACGCTTATCTTTTTCATCTTGAATGGTTATAATCATATTTTTTTGATCCAAACGTGCTAAAATACCGGCCATGGTTGGCTGAGAAACTTCAAATTGTTTCTCTAGTTCTTTGAAAGTGTAGCACTTCTCTGTTTGTTTCAAAAACATTAAAACCCATGATTGCATAATCGTAATATTATACGGTTTAAGAAAATTATTCATATTTTGTTCCAAACGACGCGCTATCCGTTTTACTAACCATCCATAAGGAGCATGTTTAGGATTCATGATTACCTCCACAGTCAAAAAAACAAGCCTCTAAAAATTAACCCAAAAATAAACTTTTTCCTTTTCAAGTAAGCTTATTCGGCTAAATTTAAGATTTGCTAGATACTTTCTTATTATTTATCACTAATTATTATAGAACTTTAACATAAAAAGTCAATAGCTTGCTATTGATTTTTTTTAACTAAAAAATGATATGCTAACTAATCCCAGACAGCTGCATATCATTAAAGATCATCCTTCAACCTGTTCGCTGAGTTCTTCCCATTCTAGGATGAGGTTTTCTTGTTGTTCAGTCAAGTCATCGAGTTCTTTTTGCAAATCAACAAGTTCTACGGCATCATTTGTGGCTAACATCGCTTGATTGATTGCTTCTTCACACGCTTCAATCTCTTCTAATTGATTTTCAATTTCAGCGATTCGGCGTGTGAGTTTGCGAAGTTCTTTTTGGTTAGCTTTTTGCGCTTGATAATCATTAGCTGGCGCTTTTTCAACAATGGCAACTGTTTTTTCCTGTGCTTCTTCGGCTTTCAAACGTTCCATTTCTTCCAGCTCTGCTTTTTTCTCAAGGTAATAATCATAATCACCAAGATAAAGGGTTGAGCCTTTTTCAGAGATTTCAAGCACTTTTGTTGCCACACGGTTAATGAAATAACGGTCGTGACTGACAAATAAAAGTGTTCCATCAAAATCAATCAAAGCATCTTCTAAAACTTCCTTGCTATCGATATCCAAGTGGTTGGTTGGTTCATCTAGAATAAGGAAATTATCATTTTGCATGGACAATTTTGCAAGAAGTAAGCGGGCGCGTTCACCACCAGAAAGCATGCTGACTGATTTCTTGACATCATCGCCAGAGAAGAGAAAAGCTCCCAAACGGTTACGAATTTCCACTTCTGGTGTCGTTGAAAAGTCATTCCAAAGCTCATCAAGAACCGTGTTTGTACGCGTCAAATTTGATTGCGTTTGGTCATAGTAACCCACTTCAACATTGGCACCGTAGGTTGATGTTCCCTTGATAAATGGAATTTGACCCACAATTGATTTAATTAAGGTTGATTTTCCGATACCATTTGGTCCGACAATGGCAATGGCATCAAATTTCTTGACATCAATATTAATTGGTTCTGACAAGATTTGGTCATCATAGCCAATTGCCGCATCTGTCACCGTCAAGACTACATTTCCTGACACTTTATCCGCATGAAAAGTCATGTTAGCTGATTTTTGCCCTGCCGTTGGTTTGTCCAAACGTTCCATTTTTTCCAACTGTTTGCGGCGAGCTTGGGCACGTTTTGTCGTTGAGGCACGCACAATATTACGTTGAACAAAGTCCTCTAACTTAGCAATTTCTTTGGCTTGTTTTTCATAATTTTTGGCTTCGAGTGCTAACTTTTCAGCCTTCAAATCCATGAATTTAGAATAATTACCAACATATCTGTCAAGCGAATGTGGTGTCAAATCAAGCGTCACCGTTGCCACCTTATCCAAGAAATATCGGTCGTGACTGACAATAATCAAAGCACCTTGGTAGTTGACCAAGTAATTTTCAAGCCAAGCAATGGTTTCGATATCCAAATGGTTGGTTGGTTCGTCTAGCACTAGCAATTCAGGCTTTTCAAGCAACATTTTGGCAAGCGCCAAGCGTGTATTTTGCCCACCTGACAATTCCGAAATCTTCATTTGCCACATGGATTCATCAAATTTAAAACCATTTAAAATCGCCTTGATTTCCGCCTCATAGGTAAATCCACCCTTGACACGAAATTCCTCTGACATGCGGTCATAATCTGACATCAATTTATCAAAAGCATCACCTATCAGCTCTGCCATTTGCATTTCCATTTTACGCAAACGTGATTCCATGCCACGCACATCATCAAAAACGTGCAACATTTCATCAAAAATCGTATTCTTTGACTCAAAACGGCTATCTTGGGCCAAGTAAGATAAGGTTAAATCACGTTTGGTATTAATTTCACCAGAAGTTGGTGTTTCTTCACCCACTAAAATTTTTAACAAAGTTGATTTTCCCGCACCATTTCGCCCAACTAGCGCAATGCGGTCTTTCTCATCAACTTGAATATTAATATTATCAAAAAGTACATCGCCCGAAAATGAGCGTTCAATTTTATTCCCTTGTAAAATAATCATATGTCTATTTTACCAAATCACAAGTCGTTAAACTAGGAGAATATGAAAAAAACTGCTGAAATCAGCAGTTTTTTTCTAGATTTACTTTTATTTAAGAAGCATAAAGTGATTGGACTTTTTCAATATCAACATCCTGAATGCCATAATAAGAGCCTGAGGATTGCATAACTGATTCTTCACTATCATCATGATCAAGCCCAATCGCATGTCCCAACTCATGTTCCGCGGTATAAACAATACGATTATGCGTATAACCATAATCATTTTCTGTTAAATAGTAAGTATTCAATTTTACATCAACATGAGTAATATGATTTGTCAAAGCATTCGTTTCTGTCTCAGCAAATCCTGCTGCTTTTGAACTAGCATCAGAATATTCAGTCGCAATAATATCTGCTGATGATGCATCCGAAACTACATTAAATGTAAAAACTCCCGTTGCATTCCAAGTATTAATGGCTTCCTTATAAGCATTGACCAAAGTTTCATTGGTCGTTTCAATATAGACATTTGCAGAATTGCTTGACCAACGTGCTCCTGAATAATAAGTGAAATCATCCGTTGACAAATCCTTTAGACTATTAGCAATATCATCACTATTTGCTGAAAGATAACTTGTTACATTATTTGCAATGGTTGAAATCGTATTGGCTAACTGAGAACTACTATTATTGGCATAATATAGTAAACCAAAACAAATAATTCCAATAATTACAATCGTTCTAAAAATAGCCCAGAAAAAATTCCAGATAATACTGATAATGAGTTTGGGAATAAAAAAGATTATCCTACATAACTTTCTCATACGTATCCTCGCTTTCTAGAATTTTAGATTAAGGCAAATTAATCCATATTTCAAAATCTTGGGCTTTTAGTATATCAATCAAAACTTAAAAAAACAAGAAAAAACTGCACAGCAAAAATAACAAATAGGGAGACTTGGCTTTTGCCTCCCTTATCTTCTTATCTCACTTCCATAACCACTGGTAAAATAGCAGGGCGACGTTTGGTTTGGTCAAAAAGGAATTTTGCCACTTCATCGCGGACAGCTCCTTTCAATTCTCCCCAGTCAAAGCTATCTTGTGCCAAGTAATTTTCAACAGTTTGATTAACCAATTCAGCTGATTCACGTAGAATATCACGGCTTTTCTTGACATAGACAAAACCACGTGTGTGAATTTTAGCTTTTGAAACGATTTTCTTTTCACGTTTATTAACAGTCAAGGCAACAATGAAGATACCATCTTCTGACAAGACTTTGCGGTCACGAAGAACAATATTACCAACGTCACCAATAGCATTTCCATCAATCATCACATCACCAGCTGGGACACTTCCCTCGTGATTAAAGCCGTCTTTATCAAGAACCATGACATCACCACGTTTAACGATGTAAATATTTTCTGGATACATACCAACTTCTTGCGCTAACTCAGCATGCGTTGCCAAGTTACGGTATTCTCCTTGAACTGGGAACAAATATTTTGGGTGAAGAAGGTTAATCATCAACTGCAAATCACGCGCATTGGCATGGCCTGAAACATTCATTGTTTGTGTGATAAGTTTAACCACACCGCCAGCTTTGTAAATCAAATTTTCGACACGCGCAACAGCTGCTTCTTTTGAAAGACTTGGCGTTGTAACGATGTAAACAAGGTCACCTTCTTTGATTTGCACATAACGATGGCGTCCAAGTGCCATTTTTTGCAAACCATTAATTGGTTCACCCATACGACCAGTTTCAAGAATAATCAATTCGTGATCTTCAAATTTGTGCATGTCTTTTGGTTTGACAATCAATTTTTCATCAACCAAACGCAAGCGTTTCATACGAATGGCTGTGCGGACAATATTTTCAGCGTCAAAACCAGTTAAAACCACACGACGACCGTAGTCTGCAGCTGAATCAAATACCTGCTGAATACGAATCAAGTTAGAAGCTACGGCTGCAATAATCACGCGGCCTTCAGCATCTGCGATAATGCTATCCATTTCAGCTGCAACTTCTGATTCGCTAGCTGTCAAAACATTACTTGTCGCATTAGCAGAATCAGAAAGCAGAGCTAACACGCCTTCACGCCCAATTTCAGTCAAACGAGACAAGTCTGTACGGTAATATTTACGGGCAGCTTGGTCAAATTTGAAGTCGCCTGTGTAAACAATATTTCCCTCATCTGTACCGACAACAATCCCCAAACTTTCAGGAACTGAGTGAGTTGATTTAAAGAATGAAATCGTCGCATCTGCAAATTCAATTTCAGTTTCTGCGTCAATAACATGGAAATTATTAAATTTTTTAACGTTGTTATTTTTCTTAACAAAAAGCTTCGCTAACTCAATTGTCAACGGTGAGCCGAATACTGGCGCTTTAAATTCCGATAGAATATAAGGCAAAGCTCCAATAGCATCTGCATGCCCATGCGTCAAGAAAATTCCTTGCACACGTTTTTTATTTTCAACTAGGTAATCAATATTTGGAATAACTTCATCCACACCCAATTGTTCATTTTCAGGATATTTAAGTCCAGCATCCAAAATGAAAATAGAGTCATTAACTTCTACCACATAGAGGTTTTTCGCATTTTCGCGCACCCCTCCAAGGGCAATAATTTTAATATCGCTCATTACGATGTTTTCTCCTCATTTTTATTTTTTATACGAGCAAATTGTTTTGCTTTTTTCATACAAACGGTCCTTGCCTCCAAAAAAGTTAGCAAGTCGAATTACAGCATTAACATTGTACCATATTTTCAGAAGATTTTCTTCTTTGTGATTTGGAAAAGTTACTTGAACACCTAAAAAACGCCCGAAGGCGTTTGTGTTTATTCAAACAATTGATAATAATCGGCGATTGCCATTTGAGCTTTTTCGTCTTGATTGAGGTCTTTGATGATTTTGCCGTCTTTCATAACAATCAAACGGTTACCATATTTCAGAGCGTCTTCCATGTGGTGTGTAATCATGAGTGCTGTCAAGTGGTCACCTGATACAAATTCATCTGTTAAATTCATCAAGGATACACTCGTCTTAGGGTCAAGGGCTGCCGTATGTTCATCAAGTAGCAACAATTCTGGGCGTTTTAGCGTTGCCATGAGCAAGCTAAGTGCTTGACGTTGCCCACCTGATAAAAGCCCAGTCGGCGTTTCCAAATGCTTTTCAAGACCATTACCAGTTCGTGCAACCAACGCTTGAAATTCATCGGTAAACGCATGAATTTTTCGTGGCAAAAGTCCACGTTTTTCACCACGATATTTGGCAATAAGAAGGTTTTCAGCCACAGTCATACGTGGTGCTGTTCCCATTTTAGGGTCTTGAAAGACACGCGCCAAATAGTTTGCACGTTTTTCAGCAGGTAAATGTGTCACATCTTTGTCTAGGATATAAATGCTTCCGCTAGTCAACATCAAAGTTCCAGCAATCACGTTAAAAAGCGTTGATTTCCCAGCACCGTTCCCACCTAAAATCGTCAAAAAATCATGTTCATAAATTGTCAAATTCACGTCATCAAGGATTGTTTTGACCTCGTCAAGACCGTTATTAACTTGAACGGTAGCATTTTTTAATTCTACAATTTTTTTCATCGCGATAAGGTCACTCCTTTGAAAAATTTATTTTTAAGAACGGGAACCATGAGACAGAGTGCCAAGACAAGAGCACTGAACAATTTGAGGTAGTTCGTATTGAAGCCAAGGGCAATAACTGCTGTGATTAAGAATTGATACAAAATTGACCCAACAACAATGGCAATCAAACGCTCTAAAAGTGTTAAACCAGTTGAATACAACACTTCTCCGATAATGATACTAGCAAGTCCGATAACAATCACACCAATTCCTTTCGAGACATCAGCGTAGCCATCTTGTTGGCTGACAAGAGCACCTGATAAAGCAATCAATCCATTTGAAATCGTAAGCCCCATAACTTCCATGCGGTCGGTATTAATCCCAAAACTTTTTGCCATATCACGGTTATCACCAGTAGCGATATAAGCCTGACCAAGTCGTGTGTACAGGAAGAAAATTAATCCTGAAATCACAATAACAACCGCTAAAAGACCAATAATCAGCAAGTTAGTGCTATCTGCAAACGGGAATAAATCTTGCAATGTTTTAATATCAAGCAAACCAAGATTAGCACGTTTCATAATCATGAGCATGATTGAGTTACAAGAGGTCATCACCAAAATTCCTGCTAAAATGGTTGGGATTTTTCCTTTAGTATAAAGCAAGCCTGTCACAAGCCCTGCAAAACACCCTGAAAGCATTCCTGCAAGTGTTGCTAAAATAGGATGAAAACCATGGTTCATCAAAGTAACAGCCACTGCTCCTCCAAGCGGAAATGAGCCTTCTGTTGTCATATCTGGAAAGTTCAAGATTCTAAAGGTGAGGTAAATTCCTAGACCAAGAATTCCCCACAAAAGCCCTTGTGATACTGACGAAATAATCATCTGATTTTTCTCCTTCTTCCTTAATTATCATCTGCCTCAACAGCCACTGTGGCTTCTGAAAGAACACTATCTGGTATTGTAATACCAAGCTCTTGTGCAGCTTTCAAGTTAAGGGTTGGTGTCCCTGTATTGACAATATTAACAGGAACTTCTGACACTTTTTTACCTGCTAACAATTTAACAGCAATTTTTGCCGTTTCCACACCTAAATCATACTGACTTTGGGCAACTGATGCAATGCTTCCTTGCTCTACCATTGTATCAACGCATGAATAAATCGGAATTTTCGCAGCATTGGCAGCATTAACAACCGTCGTAAAGGCTGATGCAATGGTATTGTCTTGTGGAACAAAGATAGCATCGACTTTTCCTGTCATAACCGACATTGTTGTTGTGATTTCATTTGTTGACGGTACGGCGTATTCAATGACATTAATGCCAGCAACTTCAGCATCCTTTTTAAATTCAGCGACTTGTGATACTGAATTATCCTCGCTACTAGCATATAAAACGCCGATTGTCTTGGCATTTGGTGTGATTTTTTGAATGAGCTCTACGCTTTGTTCAATCGGAACTTGGTTGGAAACCCCTGTTACGTTTCCTTCTGGTTCTTCAAGATTTTTAACTAATTTTGCACCAACTGGGTCAGAAATAGCTCCCATAACAACTGGAATATCACTTGTCGCTGATGCCAAACCTTGTGCGGCTGGTGTTGCAATACCAATCAAAACATCGTTTTTAGCATTGACCAGCTGCTTACTCATCGTTTGAATCTTGCTTTGGTCACCTTCAGCATTCAACATCGTAATTTCAGCGTTATCACTATCATAGCCAGCCTCAGCAAGACCGTCCTCAATTCCTTTTTCAATCTCATCTAGAGCATCGTGCGTCACATACTGCAAAATACCAATTTTAACCACATCATTTTTACTTGAATCTCTTTTAGTCTGGTCATAAATCATCGAACCAGCAACTAAAATAACAAGAGCAATAAGGGTTCCAATAAGTGCTTTATTTTTCATTTTCTCTCCATTAATTTTTTAGTTAAAATTCTATATCAATATTATTCGTTAATAATGTGAGTCAACTAAAAAGAAAAGCGTCTAGTAAAAATCTACTACACGCCTTTTTTATCCTGTAACTAAGATTAGCGCATAGATACTTTTTAGAAGTACTCCAAAAGTCGTATCTATGCAAACACATAAACACAACTCTACCTACGCCAACTTTGCCAATTTGTAAGAATTTGTGTGTTGTTCATCTTAGCTTCCTCCTGTGTTTTTTTATATTATATCCTAAATTTTAGAAATTTCAAGCACTTTTCGAAATTTTCTTAATTTTATTATTTATTAAACTTTGTTATTTAGTAAAAGATGCAATCAAAGCGTTATCAATAGCTATCTGTTTTCAGACAGACAAGTATCTTCAGATCTCCTTTATGTTAACTAAGAATAAAAATGTTTTATAAAAAATAATATCAGCAACTTTTCCATGACTAAAATCCCAGTTTTCGCCAAGGATATGGTATAATAAAGGGATTGAACACATGAGATTAGAAAGGAGACGTCGTAAGATTTCTTATCATTTTTGATTAGCTAGTCTTGCGACAACTTTAATCATGTCATTTGATGGTTTTTTTCTACACCATTTAACAAAAGAATTACAAGAAGAGCTACTTTATGGACGTATTCAAAAGGTCAATCAACCTTTTGAACGTGAGTTGGTTTTAACCATTCGCAATAATCGTAAGAATTATAAGCTCTTGCTTTCTGCTCATCCTGTTTTCGGACGTGTGCAGATTACGACAGCTGATTTTCAAAATCCACAAACCCCAAATACATTTACTATGATTATTCGAAAATACCTTCAAGGGGCAATCATTGAGAGCATTACGCAGATTGAAAATGACCGTATTTTAGAAATCGCATTTTCTAATAAAAATGAAATCGGTGATAACATCAAAGTCACCTTGATGGTTGAAATCATGGGCAAACACAGCAATATTATTTTGATTGATAAAGCTGAAAGCAAGATTATCGAGTCAATCAAGCATATTGGTTTCTCACAAAATAGCTACCGCACTATCTTGCCTGGCTCAACTTATCTTGCACCGCCAAAAACAGAGGCTAAAAATCCTTTCACTGTTTCAGATGAAAAATTATTTGAACTTTTGCAGACAGAAGATTTGGCACCGCGCAATCTGCAAAAACTTTTCCAAGGCTTAGGACGTGATACTGCAGAAAACCTGGCTGCTCAGCTCAGCAACAACAAGCTGAAACAATTCCGTACTTTTTTTGCTAGACCATGTCAGCCAAATATGACCGATAAATCATTTGCTGCTGTGCTATTTGACAAGAGCGATAAGCAATTTGACAGTCTTTCTGAACTCTTGGATGTTTTTTATCAAGATAAGGCTGAACGCGACCGTATCAATCAGCAATCAAGCGATTTGATTCACCGTGTTCAAACAGAATTGGATAAAAATATCAAAAAACTTGGTAAGCAAGAAAAAGAATTATTAGCGACGGAAAATGCGGAAGAATTCCGCCAAAAAGGAGAACTCTTAACAACCTATCTCACGCTAGTGCCAAACAATCAAGACCAAGTCGAATTAGACAACTACTACACCAACGAAAAAATCGTCATTGCGCTCGATAAAAGCCTGACACCTAGTCAAAATGCGCAGCGTTATTTCAAAAAATACCAAAAATTGAAAGAAGCTGTGAAGCACTTGACAGGCCTTATTCAAGAAACTAAGGATACGATTACTTACCTCGAAAGCGTTGAAACAGCGTTGAATCACGCGTCAATTTCTGATATCGAGGATATTCGCGAGGAATTAGTCGAAACTGGCTTTGTCAAACGTCGCACGCGCGATAAAGGCCACAAACGCAAAAAACCAGAACAATACTTGGCTTCAGATGGCAAAACGATTATCATGGTTGGACGCAACAATCTGCAAAATGATGAATTGACTTTCAAAATGGCAAAAAAAGGAGAACTTTGGTTCCATGCTAAGGATATTCCTGGTAGCCACGTTCTTATCAAGGATAATCTCAATCCAAGTGACGAAGTCAAAACTGACGCTGCTGAATTAGCTGCCTACTACTCAAAAGCACGTCTGTCCAACCTTGTTCAGGTTGATATGATTGAAGCTAAAAAGCTTAACAAACCAACTGGTGGCAAACCTGGTTTTGTAACTTATACTGGTCAAAAAACGCTTCGTGTCACTCCGACCGAAGAAAAAATCAACAGTATGCGCATGACAAAATAAACAAAAACTCACTCTAAACCTTCCTTTCGGTTGATTTAAAGTGAGTTTTCTTATTTTTTACTATCTTCTCTTAACTTAGAATGTCTGTATCCATATCCAAAATAGATGAGACTTCCAAGAATAAAGGATGCAATGAAACCATACCAAGTAATCGCTTTGCATTGTGTCATCAATGACAAGTAAATAACAATCGATAGCAGCGGTAAAAATGGCACCCAAGGTGTTCTAAATTCTTCCTCTTTTGGTTCGCCAAAATCTTTGCGAAGTTTAATCACTCCCAAAGCTAACAAAATCAGATAAGCCAAGGTCACAATATTAACCAACAAGGCTAAAATTTCTAATTGCAACACACCTGAAAAGAACATGGTTACCAAACCAACAAAAATAGTTGCTTTCTTAGGAACTTTACTCTTCGGTGTTAATTCTTGAAATTGTTCAGGCAAAAGACCGTCACAACTAATATTATAAATCATACGTGTTAAAGCGTACATCATGGAAATGCAGACGGTAACAAGTGTCATGATAACAACAATTGATACAAAATTTCCGATAAATGGAAAACCAATGCTACGCAACACATACGGAACAACATCCGTAATATTCAATTTTGAATAGTGAACAGTTCCTGTTAAAATCAAGGTTACCGCAACATACAACAAAGTCACCAAGCCGATTGAGATAAAAATGCCTTGTGGGATTTTCTTTTGCGGTTCCTTTGTTTCATCTGCTGCCATTGAAATGGATTCAAATCCCAGAAATGCAAAGAACATCAAAGAGGCTCCTGCCATAATCCCAACTTTTCCGCCATAAATTTGACCAAAACCGTATGGGGCAAAATTGCTCCAATTATCAACATTAATAGCTGTCAGCCCTAAGGCAATAAAGATGAGTAAAACAGCTAATTTAAAGATAACTAAAATAGAATTAAATCTTAGAACCGTTTGAACCCCTAGTAAAACAAAGGCAGTTACGAAAAATAATAAGAGAACGGGAACGATATCAATATAAGTTCCGTTCTTAGGATTAAATGGGCCACTTAAAGCAGTTGGTAAGCTTATTCCAAATGTTTTCAAGAAAGCTTTTAGATATTCTCCCCAGCCAGAAGCCGCTGTTGAAATGGCACCTGCAAATTCGATGATCATAAACCAACCAGCAATCCAGGCAGGGTACTCTCCAAAAACAGTATACAAATAGCGATAAACACCTCCTGAATGAGGTAACCTTGAAGAAAATTCAGCAAAAAACAGAGCTGATATCGTTACACAAAAAGCCGCAATAAGAATTGATACTGTAATAGCAGGTCCTGCATATTGAGCAGCACCCATTCCTGTTATCGTAAAAATACCTGTTCCAACAATCGAACCTACTCCTAAAAAGATTAGTTCTGCTAACCCCAAACGTCGTTGCAAGTAACTTTTTTTGGGTGCCATTGGAGTCTTTCGAAAAATATCCATACATTCTCCTATTTTTTATTTCAAACTGCTGCACAAATTCAATTAATAAATTTAATACAAAATTCACACGTGCAACGCTTTCTATTTTAGGATAAATATGAATAAAAATCAACTCTCTGTTTAGAATTACAGGATAATTTATAGCTTGTGTTTATATTGTCTTCTATATAAATTATACATACGAGCAACTAATATCAAAATAACATATAGACCAGACATCGATTTACTATCTTTAAAGTTAACCTCTAATTCACTAGTTTCGTAATACAGTTGATAAGTGGAGTGTTGTCTTAAAAAACTATCTCCAAATTCAGTGATACCTAAAATAGATACTTGTTTTAACATTAAATTCTTTAATGTCTCTTGGATACTTGGTGTGTTACCACTCAAAGAAATAACAATAACAAGATCTTCATCATTTAACATATTAGAAATAGCCGAAAAATCTGTCTCTCCAGATAATAAAAAATTGGGTCTTTCGAACAAAAATAACTCTTTAGAAAATTCTTTTGCAAAATTATTTTGTGTGAATCCTGTTGCATAAATAATAACATTATTTGCTTTATTCAACACCGAAAATATTCTATCAAGCTCAACATTTTTCATCAATTTAATGGTATTTTTTACATCCCCTAACACTTCATCAATCACATCTTGTTCTGATGGAATTAATTGCATCGCAATAGAAGATTGGATAAAATACTTCATTTCAGAATAGCCATTAAATCCTAGCTTTTTTGAAAACCTTAGGACTGTACTTTTAGACATCATGACCTTTCGCCCTAACTCTACTAACGTTAACTCTTCAATACTTTCTTGATGAGCTATAATATATCTTGCCAAATCCTTTTCGGACTCCGATAATTTATCAAAATGCAATCCAACTAATTGTTCAAAATTCAATTCTTCCCCTCCACCAAACTACCGTATCATCATGCATAATCTCTTTTACTACTATTCTTAATAGTAGCCGCTAATTTTACGCAATAACATTGTATCATATTTTAGGAATCATTATTGACACAAAAAAGATAATGCCACTATTCCTTCTACACCGTAGATATCAAACCAAGATGTGAGAATAGTTTATAGGCATTATCCCTCTTTTATAATTTACCCATTATTTTTTATACTAAATTCAAGTGAATAAATAAACAAATGCTTCATAAGGTTGAAGTTCCTGTTTAACATTTAGCTGTAATTGCTCTTTATGGTAATTATGAATCAAACAATGACCTGAGCGTTTAAGTAAATCTTTTGGAAGACTAACGTAAGTTGGTTTGTCATCAAAAGAACATACGACAAGGAGAGTTTGTTCTTCATATGTTCTCAAATAAGAATATACATTACTATCGCTCTTATTAATTAGTTTATAGTCACCGTAAACAATGATAGGCAATTGATGTCGTAAAGCAATTAACTTTTTATAGTAATAAAAGACAGACTGTTTGTCCTCTAAAGCTGCTTCAGCATTAATTACTTTATTATCACTAGAATATGAAATCCAAGGTTCTGAAGTTGAAAATCCATAACCATCGGTGATATCTCCATTCCAAGGAAATGGTGTCCGAGCATTATCTCTTGACTTCAGGTAAAGCGATTCTTTTATATAGCTTTCAGGCTCTCCTTTTTCTTCCATTAACTGTGAAAAATACTGAGTTTCGATGTCTTGATATTCCTCAAATGTCGCAAAAGGTACATTCTTCATACCTAACTCTTCACCTTGAAAAATATAAGGTGTGCCCTTCATCATATGGAGTAGGGTTCCTAACATCTTAGCAGATTCGACACGATATAACTCATCATTACCAAATCGTGTTACCACCCTAGGCTGATCATGATTACTCCAATATAAACTATTCCACCCTTCAGATAATTTGTCTTGCCATTCAGATAATACCTTCTTCAGATCACTTAATTTAAAACGGACATCAGAAAATTTACCATAACGTCCGTAATCTAAATGCATATGATCAAAATGAAAAACCATATTTAATTCTTCATTTTCAGCTTTCGTATAACGAAGAGCCTGATCAGCATTGGTATTAGGCGCCTCACCTACCGTCATCACATTATACCGTTTAAGCACTTTCTGGTTTAATTCATGTAAGTACTCATGAACCCTAGGACCATTTGATGCACCAATATAATACGATTTAGTATATGGTAAAGATTCGGGTGCATCAGGATAACTAGGATCTTTGCTAATTAATGTAATGACATCCATTCTGAAGCCATCAATACCAAATTGAAACCACCAATTAATCATCTGAAAAATTTCTTCACGTAGTTTAGGATTCTCCCAATTTAAATCGGGCTGTTCCTTAGCAAAACAATGTAAGTAATATTGGTTTCTCTCTGAAACATATTCCCAAGCTGAACCTCCAAAAGTTGATCCCCAATTAGTTGGTTCACTACCGTCTGGTTTTGGATCTTTCCAGATATAATAATCAGAATAAGGGTTATCTTTACTTTTTTTAGATTCTTCAAACCATTTATGTTGATTACTGGTGTGATTAACTACCAAATCTAAGATTACTTTCATCCCAATTTTATGGGCTTCTTCTAATAATGTCTTTAAATCGTCTAGTTTCCCATATTTGACATCAACCTTATAATAATCACTAATGTCATATCCATTATCTACCCCTGGTGATTCATAAATCGGATTTAACCATATCACATCAATACCTAGCAAAGATAAATAAGGAAGTTTTTCAATGACTCCTTTTAAGTCCCCAATACCATCTCCATTACTATCTTTAAAACTCTGTGGATATACCTGATATACCACACTATATTTCCACCAATCTTTCTCCATTACTCTATTCCTTCATATTATTTTCAACGAGATAATGTGCTGTAAAAATTACATTTCATCATCTTCTGAATCGACTGTTTCTTGTAGAAAATGATTAACGTAAATAATCTGATTTTTAGCCTCTTCAATCGCCTGTGTGATTAGTGACTCAGATAAGTCTTGATTTTCCAATTGGAGTAACAAAGACATAATAACTGGCAAATTCATACCTGTAATCAAATGAACATTTGGTTTTAACTGTTTAACAAATTCCTGATTGACTGATCCCCCCAACAAATCTGTAAAAACCAGGATATCTTCCGTACCTTGACAACGATTTAATGCCGCTTCAACAGCCACAGTAATTGGCTCATTATCAACATATGCACTGATGGTTTCAATATTCGTCAGGGAAGGAACTAGATACTTCAACGTATCATCCATACCATCTGCTAAATGACGATGACTAGCAATTATAACTTTAACCATATCATAAACCTACGCTTTCAAAATCCCAAAATAAGATAAAATAATAGATAATACAATAATTCCAAATATAATCTGGATAACAGACATTTTTTTACTTGCAATCAATTTATAAACAACTAGCGTTAATAATGCAGGTAATAGCGACGGCATAATTTTATCTAAAACTTCTGTTTGTAAAGATAAAGAGACTTCTCCTGTTTTAAAAACAGGAGCAACATTAATTTTGATGACAGAAGCCACTAAAGCACCAATAACGGTTAAGCCCATTATAGAAGCTGCTTCAGTAAAAACACTAAGTCGATCACCTAGAGCTGTTACTAATTTGATACCTGATTGGTAACCAATCTTAAATAGCTTCACTCTAAATAACAGAAAGATGATATTGAGTAGTAACCAAGTAATTGCTCCTGTAGGATTTCCTTCTAATCCCATATATGCAGCTATTGAACCAATGATAGTTGGATAAAGAACCCAAACAAGAGTGTCACCTATACCCGCTAAAGGCCCCATCATTCCTGTTTTAAAGCTCTGAACAGCTTCTTGAGCAGCAACGCCATCTCTTTCTTCCATTGCCACACTCGCTCCAAGTAAAACATTAGCCATCCAAGTTGTCGTATTAAAGTATTTAAAATGATTATTTAAAGCAGCAACATACTCATCGTCATTAGAATAAATTTTTCTCAATAATTTATTTAATCCAAACACCACTGCGGGTCCTTGTTGAGTTTCGTAGTTAAAAGTATTACAAGCCATAAACATATATCTAAAAGCTGCTTTATTAATATCTTTATTTGTTACAATATCATTTTGCTTATTCATCAAAATCATCTCCTATTTCTTCAACGGTATTAAGATTAGAAGTCGTAACTTTCTGAATTGTTGTTGTGAAATAATAATACGCTAACGCTAGTCCAACAATAGAGACTCCTAAGATTGGTAAATTAAGATACGCTGTCAAGACAAAGCCAATTAATAATAGGGATAAATATTTTTTTGCTGGCATAACTTGTAGTAATAAAGCAATCCCCACAACCGGAAGCATATTTCCAGCAATCGTCAAGCCGCTCGTAACCCAATCAGGCACATAGTTCAGTATAAGTGTAACAATTGTTTGTCCAAATAAAACACATAAAGTCGTTGGGATAGCCGTCGATAATCCAAAAATAAGTGGACCAATCCAAAGAATCCGATTCATTTTCTCAAACTGTTTAGCATTAGCTGCTTTCTGTGCCCAGTGTGCTACATAAGTATTTAAAATTTTGGCTAATACATCTAACTGAATTCCTAACATACCAACTGGAACCCCAACAGCAAGTGCAACAGCCTTAGCCTCTTCAATAGTTGTCGTGCTTTTAATCGCAACATAACCTCCAACTAGCGCTGCTAATCCCCAGTTTGGAACGGATGAGCCCCCGATATTGGCAACACCTAAAGACATTAATTGGAAAGTTCCACCAATAACCATAGCTGTTTCCATATCCCCCATGATAAGACCAACAAATAATGACACCATAATAGGAAACCAAGTCACAACGACCAGTCCTTGTTGATCTAATACTACCCAAAATGATAGTAAAATAATTAAGATTCCTTGAATAATATCCATTTCTTTTTACCTCAATCAATGTAGTAACTCATTGGCTCCTCAACGTCATTTGGGACAAAATGGAAAGTCACTTCAATACCAAGTTTCTCCAATTCCTTCAAAGAATTGATTTCCTCATCATTTACTGAAACCATTTTCCTAATTGTCTTTTTACCAGGACCATCAAATATAATTCCGATATTAACTTTTGGAATAGCTACTCCTCCCTTAACCAAATCAACTAGCGTTTGAGGATGGCGAACAATCAAAAATACATTATGACTGTCATATTTCCCTGCTGCAAAATTGGTAATAGCGGTATTAGTATCAATGATAGACATACCTGTACCAGCTGGCTTACTCATTCTCATTGCTGCCTTCTGACTTTCATCTTTGCTAATCTCGTCATCCACAACCATGAGACGTTTTGCTTTTGTAAATCCTGCCCATTGGGTAACCACAATACCATGTATAAGACGTTGATCAATTCTTGCTAATACTACTGACATAAGATTTCCTCCTTTTGTTATCGTTTACATTTTAATTTTATCAACTCCATTAGGGGAAAACAATAGATTATCAACATAATGAAACTTAGTAACTCATATTGGGAAAAGTATCATAAACAAGGACTTTTTCCCAACAACTTATTTGTTTAGTATAATCAATTTTTCACAGTGTTTAAAACCACCGCAGAAGTAAGCAAATTTGGCTCATCACTATATCCCCTCTCCCACAATCGTTTTAAATACTTCTATCAGACTTCATATTTGATACTATTTCTGACACACAATCAGATTTATTCAATATAAGTGTGATAAAGATTCACCCTTAAATATCTACAAAACAAAAAAGACAATCAATTTTAAACTGCACCTCAAAAGTTGGACATAAAATCTAACAATTAGGGTGCTTTTTGCATGACATTAAGTTATGAAGATAAAGTAAAAATATATGAGATGAGAAAATCAGGCGTTACTTGGTCATAAATTCATGACCAGTTCGGTATGAATACTAATAACTTAATATGTTCCGCTTAATTGAGCGTCATGGTATCAAGGTTATTCAAAAGACAGCCAATCGTCACTATTCCCCTGAGCTAAAACAGGAAATCATTGATAAGGTTCTGATTCAAGGGGATTCTCAAGGGAGTGTTTCTATTGACTATGCGCTTCCTAATATGAGAACATTACCAAATTGGATAGCACAATACAAGAAAAACGGGTATATTATTGTTAAGAAACAACGAGGGAGACCGAGTAAGATGGGGGGTAAACCTAAAAAAAGACGCCTGAAGAGATGACTGAGCTAGAGCATGTTCTTGAAGAGAATGAACATCTGCGTGCTGAGGTAGCTTATCTAAAAAAGTTGAGAGAATTGCGCTTGAGGGAGAAATCTTACAGCGCACAAGGCGGAGACTGTTAGAGAACTGGTCTCAGGAGGATTTCGATTAGACCTTTTACTGAAAACCGCTAAGCTAGCTCATTCTACTTACTATTATCAGTTGAAACGTTTTAATAGAGCTAATAAAGATAAGAAGGTCAAAGAGATGATTCAAACCATTTACGATGACCATAAAGGTAATTATGGTTATCGCCGTATTCAGGTCTTCTTTGAGGACAATAGTTACGCTTATACACGACTCAATCCCTTAGAATCCAAAAAACAACTAGATAGCTTACGAGTACGTAAAACGGATAAGATTGACGCTGAAAAACTAGCTATGTCTCAGTTCATCCTCAATCGTAAACCAAGCTATGTCCAAGACGCGCTTTATCAAGAATTACGCGACCTCAGCCGTTTCTATCAGAATCTTACTGAGGATATTGTCTGCGCTAAAAACCGTCTGCACAAGGTTTTACAAGTCACTTTTCCTGAATTGGAAAACATCTTGTCGGCACCAACTGGGAAACAATATTGGAACTTGGTCATGACTTTTCCATGTAATAGTTTTGTACTGGAGTTGGATGACGCCGCATTAACAGCTATCATCCGTCAGTCTACATCAAAACGCATCTCTGAAAAACGTGTAACTTACTTAGTAGATAAGCTTACAAAACTAGCTAATCAGTCTTATTGTGCGGTCAAAAAAACCTCTCCAATGATGGAAGAGGTCAAATATTATGCAGGGGAGTTACTTAGGCTTTCTGAATACAGACAAGGTGTTTTAGAGGAGATGGTAACATTGGCTCAATCTTTGCCAGAATACGAGATTCTTCTCTCTATTCCTGGAATAGCTGAAACCACAGCGACAAGTATTATTGGTGAACTAGGTGACATTCGTCGATTTCACTCTGCCAATCAAATCAATGCTTTTATCGGCATTGATCTCAGACATTATGAATCTGGGAACTTTCTAGCTAAGGAACATATCACCAAACGTGGGAATCCCTATGCCAGAAAGATTCTCTTTAAGTGCATTCATAACATAGCTTCAGCTAGCCATACCAATCTTTGTCATATTGCAGACTTCTATGAGAAACGGAAAAGACAATCGTAAGTAACTTCAACCAAACCACATACGATTGCCTCTATACATCGTCTCATCAGAACAATGTATTACCTCATAACGCATAACAAACTTTACGATTATACTTCTACCCAAAATCGGTAAAATTGTTTATGCCATATTATTGTAACACCTTATCAAAAAAATCACTAGGTAAGGTGTTGGTTTTGTGTACACTTTTTATACTAAACTTTAGCTCAAAAAAAGACAATTTCCTTAGTTTGACATATGGAACTCAAACTATTTTTCATCAAATACCTTGATATGCTTGACAAATGGTAGAAAAGGACTTAGCCCTGTACAATACAGAACTAAATCCTTATCATAATTAATGGTCCAACTTTTTGGGGGCAGTACAGATTAAAGTGTCATTCTTCTATAAGTTCATATAGCTTTTTAATACAAGATTCTCTTTATGATAGTATCATTATTGTGAGACTACTCCTGATTTTCTAGATATTTCAGCGTAACAACCCATATCTTCTAGTTTTCCTAATAGAACCAAGACATCTTATGCGTATAATGACATTCATGACGTCATTCGCTTTTTTCAATATCTTCTTTCAATTCATCCATATTAAATTTTGCAAAAAGGTATTTACGATCCTGAACCGGAAAACGCTGATCTAGTTGATCAACTGGCCCAACTTCAACAACACCTTCTGAAATAATAAAATCCATCACATGACCACCAAATGTGAAATCATCAGAAATAAAATGCAAATGATAACCTGCAACACTCACACCATGGAACATCTTTGGTGTCCAAATTCCGACAATCGTCCCTGAAATATTTTCACGTGTGTATTCTGGTTGGCGTGTAGCAACATCAGCAAACTTAATGTCAGGGGCTGACTTTGGAATCATACGAACATGCATCTTCACAAATGTTCCTTTTATCTTAATTGAACGAAATAAATTAACACCATCATAATATGACTCAATGCGTTTTTCTAATTCCTTATCAGTCATTTCAAAGCGTTGTTTAAAAACCACTTCAGCTCGGTGAGGGACGACAGCAGCATAAGGAATTTTGACATCATCAGAAACTTCTACCACCTCTGCTTTACCATCAGATCCTTTAGCTTGATACGCTTTACCATCAAGAATAATCAGTTCCCCGTCAATAGAATCTAGTGTTCCAATCCCCAAATCCCCATGTTCTAAAAGTTCACCTATAGTCAATGTTCCACCATAAAGACCAGCCATAAGTGCACTTAACGTATTATACTGAAACAGTTTAATTGCTTCTGACATATTCTCCTTCACTTTCATCAATAACCTTAAATAGTGCCTTCTGATATTATTTTATTGTCATATGATTAAAAAATCAAGTTTAATAAAATTCATCTGGTAAGATTGTTTCACCAAGTTTGATGTTATCTTTGTAGTCAATTGGAATATCAATTAAAACTGGTCCATTATTTGCTTCTTTTAAAGCTTCCTTGAATATTTCTTCAAATGAAGCTCTACTATCAACACGATACCCTTTTGCCCCAAAACTGCTAGCATATTTTACAAAATCAACAGAACCAAAGTCAACACCTGATGAACGACCATATTTCATTTCTTCTTGGAACTCGACCATATTGTACTTGCCATCATTCCAAATGATATGGACAATCGGCAACTTGAGACGTACTGCAGTTTCTAATTCTTGTGCTGAAAAAAGGAATCCACCATCTCCAGACACCGAAACAACTGTCGTATTTGGACGAACAAGTGCTGCTGAAATTGCCCAAGGAAGTGCAACTCCAAGGGTCTGCATGCCGTTTGAAAAGAGCAGATGACGAGCTTCGTATGATTTGAAATAACGTGCCATCCAAATGTAGTGACTACCAACGTCAACAGTGACAGTCATATCATCTGTTGTATTTTCTTGTAAGACATCAATAACATCAAGCGGGTGAACCAAACCTTCCTTGG